>Ga0082212_10008583_pt1 | contig 13313 bp, 9 predicted proteins | sample TergutNt197P3_FD_71548 | JGI IMG/M metagenome (GOLD analysis project Ga0082212, IMG submission 71548) | Neocapritermes taracua P3 segment gut microbial communities from Petit-Saut dam, French Guiana - Nt197 P3 | ecosystem: Host-associated > Arthropoda: Insects > Digestive system > Gut ... | reverse complement strand
TGGCAAGGGGAATGTCACCTGTTGCCGCCTCGTTCAAAAACTGCTTGGCATCTCCCTTTGCCGAAATGACCGGAGCGGTCATCGTTTTTTCGTCGTATCGCAGGGAAATCATTTCTCTCTGCTCATTGACGAGAATGACATCATCGTATGGAGCGAGCGTAAAGTCGCAGAGTAGGCGTTCTATCTCTTCCTGCGAATAGCTTCCTTCTCCCGATAAAACGCTTCCTTCTCCTTGCCCACTTTCGCCGATGTCGATCACCACTCGTTCCGTATCACCACTTTGCAGTGGCGTTGTGTCCAGTAGCAGATTGCCGGGGACGCTGTTTGCGTTTCCGGTGCTCGGCAGCAGTCCTGCCGCTCCGAGTGCCAGCGTGTTGCGTAAAAATTGTCGTCGTTGCATGATTTTGCTCCCTTTGTGAAAAACGGTTTTTTCCGTACCCTATATACAGACGAGGAGGGGTAATTGTGCGGGATTCGGGGATTTTTTTCCGATTTTTTTCAAAAAAAGTTCCGCAGACACCCGAATTTTAGGAAAATGGGCAATTTAGGCAAATTGAACAGCAGACGTGTTGCCGACCCTTGCTCACGCGGCGGGCTCTGTGGTTGCCATTCGGTCGCTCCGTTTCCGGCTTGTGTTTATCCCGATTCCTTAATTCCCAGCAATAGTTCGGCAATTCTCTCTTCGGAGATAGTGTCCAGTTCCGCTTTATCGTAAATCGAAAGCAGATAGACCGTCTTGCCGTGAATGTAGTAATAGGTAATCACTCTTGCTCCGCCGGACTTGCCTTTGCCTTTTGACTTAATCGCAAGACGAATCTTGTAACAAGAATGTCCGGTGGGCGTTCCCATGACAGGATTGGTACGTAAATCACCTATCAACACTTCGATCTCATCTGCAAGAGAAACGTATTTTTTCTTCAGCCGTTTGGCTTCTCGCTTAAAACGCGGCGAATATTCAACTTGCGCGCAATTCGGTGAGAAGTTCTTCGATTGTGCCGAGTTGTTTTCTTCCGGCAATATGTTCGTTGACATCATGAATTGCTTCCTTTAATCCTTCGTAAAATTCTTCTGCGCTGTCTTCCGCCGGTTTCTTTTTCTTCTTTTTTGGGGAAACCTTGGACGGCTTAACTTCCACATACGAAATGTGCCGAAGTACATCCAACAACGAGTCCGCCTTCTTGTCTGGTACTGTGAGCGTTATTTGCATAAAAACCTCCACTTTTCCGTATTGTCGCTTATTTCGGCGTAAATTGCAAGAGCGTATTTTGAGTTTACGCAATGAAATCGGAAATTGCCGTTGTCATTGCCTATTTCACCTTTCCACATCGGGATAGAATGCTCCTTTACGTTCGCGATCATTTTCACGATGTTCGAGACCGTCATGTGGCATGTGTAACCAAATTTGCCGATTCTTGTTAATGCTGGTCATGATATTCCGTGCTTCGTCTATTCTTTCAAAAACCCGTACTCATACACTTTGGGTTCGATTTTCTCCGCCAACGTTTTCAGTGCCGAACGCAGATCGGCAATCAGAGCATTGTACGTTTCATCCTCGGATTTATTATTCATCTTTCCCTTTTCATTGCGACCCTGAAAGTGTTCTCGAATGTCGTACAAACTGGCATTGACGTTGCACTTCGGTTGTTTGTGATAGTACGTCCAAAGTTTTTTACCCGCCTTGAAAACCGCTTTCGCTTCGGCGGAGAACTCACGTTTGATGAACAATTCCTCTTCGTCCTGCTCGAACAAATCGGAGTACCTATTCTGTATGACCTTGCCGCTGATGAAACTCATCATAAAATGACTGTCGAATTTATCACGAGCATTGACCTCTTCCTCTAAAAAAGGTATCCAGTGGTTCACGCCATACTTCGACGAGATGTTATTGTTAAACAACGTGTAAGCGAGACAATCGTTTTGGAATTCTATATCGGTTTTCCAACCTTTTTTGGGAGCGAGAAACTGATCACGGTCGTTCAGCCAATCGGCAGGAATCACCTTGCGGACAGCGAAGTAAATACTCACAGGAATTAAATTTTTGCACGTAATTTCTACGCCTTTCGCACCGATGGGTAATTGCTCTTTCGTATTTCCGACAAAAACCATATTCGCATTTTGGAAATCATTGAGTTTGCAACTCAATGCACCAACCATTTCGCCGGGTTTTCTATGACTATCAATCCAGTCGTTGATAAATCCTTTTGCATTGTCGTAACAGAAAAACTTCTTTTTACCTATTCTTTTGCCGGTTTTCTCGTAAACGGCAGCCGTCATTTTCTTGAAAGATTCTTTTTCTGCGGTGTTCCACAGAAAAAAACCGATGGGAAAATGACCGGCAACGTTATCGAAGGTAGTTGACGGTACAACGAACAATTTTTCGAGTTTTGCTTGAAACATCATTCTGAAACTTGCGAAATTCGGAGCGTTCAGTGCTTTCACTTTTGAAAAATTGGCAATTTTGCAGTTGGGAATTTCGTGATAAATTCGGGCAAAAAAGAGTGCATACAATTCCCGGCTTGCTTTTCCCAACTCATTTGTATATTTTTCATGCGTTTTGTTGGTATTAGCGATACCGAATTTGTTGTTTGCGCTATCGCTGTGAGCCCTGCCACATTCTCCATACGGCGGATTGATATAAACGATCAACTTCTTGCGCCGTTTCGGATCGTCGATAATCTCCCGCAAGCCCTTTGGCAATTTGTCAAAGCCGTCATTCAAAAAATCGAACTGAAAGACATGGTCATCCAACAAATTCGCTCCGTTCTCGATTCGTTGGTGCATCACATCGACATCCGCCTGGTCAATCGTGGAAGCCCAAATATTGTACTTGTTGGCAAGTCCCACCAACAAGTTACCCGTGCCGGCAGCACAGTCCCAAACGTAATACTCGTCCTGCCAATCCTCTCCCAGTGCATCGGCAATGTACTGCTGCGAAAGTTCCACCCAAATTCGCGGCGTGAAAAACGAACCCTTGCGCTCCCGAATATCTTGCGGTACGAGTAAATCCCGGCGTTCGATAATGTAATCCCAATATTCTTCCAGCGGCGGACGCTCATAAATCGCCCAAAACTGTTTGTGTGCCTTTTGGTTGTCCGTGAAATCCGCCTTCTTGGTATTGAAAAAACCGGCATCATCCACCTTTCTGTCCAATTCATAGTGGTCAGATTTGAGCAGCACGAACAATTTTTCTTTGAGCGTTTCGTTTTCCCGCGAGAGCAGGTCGGCAAGATAAAATTCGCCGTCGTGAATGCCCGCCTTCTTCGCTCGATCCCAATCGACCGCAATGGTCGGTTTGACCGAGTCCAACCAGCGATTGTAAATGTTGATGAAATTGTTCTTGTCGATGCGAGTTTTGGAAATGTCCGACTTGCCGACGATGAAGTTTTCGCGGATGAATTGTTTTAGTTCGTTTTCGTCTTTCTCGAAATCGAAGATATATGTATTTGCCGTAGGTAGGTTGCCGACCGCCGGGCGGCAACGTGCGGTACTCCGCACTTCTTCACCCGGAGTACCGGCTAAATTGCAATCGCCCGGCGGTCGATTGCCTACCTTTTCGAGGATACTCTTTACCAACTCATAAACCTGCTTGAACTCTCGGGTATTGTGATTCGACGGGGCGACTTTCCAGTTGAAATCGTTTTGATAAAAAATATCCTGAACGGCATGGTAAGGAATGAAGGCGATTTTTTCTCGGTCGAAGCAACCGAGAAAGGGCGGCGGAGTAATTTTGTCGAACGTCCGTGCCTTGCCGATGGTCAGGACGAGTTGCGTGAGCATTTGGCAAACGTCGGTTTGGGCGGCTTTTGCTTCTGCCCAGAGGTAATACTGCCGTCTGTCGTCTGCTGTCTGCTGTCTGCCTGCGGCGGCGAAATCTATCTTGTCGATGATGTTGGTGCAGTCGAATTGCCTCCAAAAGTCCTGTGCGACTTTAATTTTCAGGGACTCCTCTTGTATTTTGGGATACTTCATAATAGGCACTCACAAGACAGCCTAACCGCCTGATCATTATACCAGATTTTTCCTTCAAACGGATTTTCTTAACCACAAAGGCACAAGGGGCACAAAGGAAACACCATGAAAACGACCAATTTGTGCCGTGGCACAGTATATCTATTTCTGCATTGCCTTGACGTATTCTCGAACGAGTCCTGCCGCACCGATGTAACCGGCATCGGCACCCAGCATGGCAAAATCGATCAACACATTGTCGGCAATCGCCGGAAATGTTCGAGACTTCACCTCCCGAATGATCTGCGAGAGAAAACGTTGTCCCAGCGGAGACTTTTTTCCGCCGAATGTCATCGCTCCGCCGAGCAAAATGCACGCCGCATCAATCGTGTGCAACAGCGAAACAATGCCGATACCGAGGTATTTGGCGGTGTCCAGTACAATTTCCATGGCGAGTTCATCTCCGCCTTCCGCTTCGAAATAGACGATTTTGGGAATGTCGGACAGTCTCGTTTCCGGCGTGATTTTCAGTCGTATTGACGATTCCCGACGCATCGTGAGGCTGATTGTCCGGCGTGCCACTCCGGTCGCACTGCAATAGGCTTCCAAATGTCCTCGCTGTCCGCAACCGCAGAGCATTGCGTCTTCCGCCGAGTCGATAATGAGATGTCCGCACTCTCCGCCGTAACCGATGGCACCGTCCACTGATCTGCCTTCAATGATGATGCCTGTGCCGATGCCGGTTCCGAGGGTGAGGAGTGCCAGACTCGATTGTCCGCTTGCCGAACCGACCCAGTATTCTCCGTACGCGGCGGCGTTGGCATCGTTACAGAAAATGACGGGCAAACCGATGATTTTTTCGAGTTCGTCGCACATGGGAAAGTCCGCCCACGTGGGAATGTTCGGCGGACGGCGGAGTTTTCGAGTTTCCTTGTCCATCGTGCAGGGTAAGCCCAGCCCGATGCCTCCGCAGGCGGTTTTGTCGATTTGTAGCCGTTTGAGCAGGGCGGTCATCGCTTCTGCCATTGCTTCGACGGCACTTTGCGGTTGGATATCCGTTTTGATGGCGACCACGCTTTTGTGGGCTCCGTCGGCATCGACTTCGCCGGTGTCGATAGGATTGCCCGTGTCGTCGAGGAGTCCGATTTTAATGCTTGTACCGCCGATGTCCACTCCAACGAAGAACGGAGGCGTGGCTTCTTTGACTGCATAAGGGGTTCGACGATCTGCTGGCATTGGTGGACTCTGATTGGATAGCCGCGCGACTTTGGTGTACCTATTATACACTGTAATTTGCGTTTTGCAAATCGCACAAAGAAAAGGAATTATATGGGGGGGTAAAATTTGTGGATACAATAGAATGTCGGTATTCCTCTTTCGCACCCAGCCCCCGGCATCGCCCTCTTGCCCCTGATTTACTGCCCCTGTATAATGACCGTAGTCTTTCCACCATTTGTCCAACATGTCGGAAGAAAATAACTTGCGTCAAAGTCTCGAACAATTCCGCGACGATGTGCGGAATCTTGAAACAGAAATTGGCAAAGTCCTCGTCGGACAAAGCGATGTCGTGCGAAGTACCGTCGTCGCCATGATTGCCGGTGGGCATATTCTCCTCGAAGGAGTGCCCGGTCTCGGCAAAACACTTCTCGTGCGAACATTAGCGGAAGCCGTCGAAGGGAAATTTTCCCGCATCCAGTTCACACCGGATTTGATGCCCGCCGACCTGACCGGCACCAACATCATGGGAGAACGCACCGGAGCCCACGAAGGAACGAACCGGTTCGAATTTCAAAAGGGACCCGTTTTCGCCAATATCGTTTTGGCAGACGAAATCAACCGGGCGACACCGAAAACCCAATCCGCTTTGCTGGAAGCGATGCAGGAGCATAGCGTAACCGTCGGCGGCGTTACTCATCGACTCGAAGGACTTTTTTTCGTGCTGGCAACGCAGAACCCGCTGGAAATGGAGGGAACGTATCCGTTGCCGGAAGCCCAACTCGACCGTTTTTTCGGCAAAGTGCTCGTGCCGTTTCCCTCGATGGACGAAATGGTCGGGATTCTCAACCGCACAACGACGGGAGCCGAACCAAAAGTCGAAGCGACGTTTCCTTCACAGCGGATTCTCGAAATGGGAAAACTTGCCCGTGAGATTATGGTTGCCGATGAGATCACCCGCTTTGCCGTCGAACTTTGTATGGGCACGCATCCTGAACATCCGAAGGCGACACCCTTTGTACGCAAATATGTTCGATTCGGTGCCAGCCCGCGCGGAGCACAAGCCATGTTGCTGGGAGCGAAAATCAATGCCATCCTCGATGGTCGGTTTAATGTTGCCAAAGAAGACCTCAAGACGCTCGCTCCGATGGTGTTGCGGCATCGCATTATCCTCAATTTTGAAGGACAAGCGGAAAACATTTCGACCGATAAGGTAATTGAGGAATTGATTAAGTGACGGTAATCGTCTCTACACAAATAATTCGCCTTATAAAAAGCACTCATATCAAAACGGTTTCGGTGTGCGCTGCAGTGCCGATTGCAAACGATGAAGATATTCCCTACGTGGAATTTCGATTGCGCCCAAACGACCAGTGTGTTCTGTTTTGACCTGAATGTCCACGAGTTGGTAACCCCGATCTTGCAGATGCCGAATCAGCGCGACGAGAGCAACTTTTGAGGCATCCCTTTGCCGGAAAAACATCGATTCAGCGGCAAACAAACCGCCGATGGCAACACCATACACACCGCCGGCAAGTTCGTGATGATGCCATGCTTCGACACTATGTGCGTAGCCGAGGTGATGCAGTTTTGTATAGGCTCGGATCATCCTGGATGTGATCCATGTTTCCTCACGTTGTTCGGCGCAGCCGCGAATTACACCGGCAAAATCGGTATCGAACGTGATTCGAAAGCGACCACTTTTACAGGTGCGTTCCAGTCGCCGAGAGACATGAAATTGGCCGAATTCAAAGACACATCGCGGATCGGGAGAGAACCAAGCGAGTAATTGTTCCGAAAGCGGCCACGGAAAGATACCATGTGTGTAAGCGTCGAGCAGCCAATCGGGAGTTAATTTTCCTCCGACGTGGACGAGTCCATCTTCATCGGCTTGTTCGGCATTGATAAAAAAATGTGCCATTGGTCGAGAATGAGGAGTTTATCGCACGATCCATTTTTCAAGAGCAATGCGAAGTTTTTCAGGATCAATCGGCTTCGTTAGGTGATCGTTCATGCCCACTTCCAAACTCCGTTGGTAATCGGTGTCCAACGCATTGGCGGTCATTGCCAAAATCGGCAGTCGATCAATTCCCGGCTTGTCCAACGTTCGAATCACCTTTGTCGCCGTCAGACCATCCATTTCCGGCATTTGAACATCCATCAAGATCAAATCGAAATCGTTCTGTTTGACCGCTTCCACTGCCTCCACCCCATTGTTCGCGATTATCAATTCCACTTCCAGCATCTTTAACAATTCCGATGCAACCATCTGGTTGATCTTGTTGTCTTCCGCAAGAAGGACTTTCGCTCCCCGAATGTCGGCACGTATTTCTCCCGTTTTGCGAGTTAAATCTTCTCGAAAGGTCGCCTTTAACGTATCTTTCAAGATGCGGAGATGTACTGGTTTGACAAGCACATCGGAAACATTCAACCCCTGCACGTGCCGAAGACATTCTTGGCGGTCGTAGGCAGAAATCATCAAGATATGCGGCGGAATGATTTTTGTGTTTTCACGAATCTGTCGAACCGTTTCGATACCGTCCATTCGAGGCATCCGCCAATCAACCAGGACCAATTCAAAGGGGGCACGCAGGTACGTGGCTTCGACCAGTTTTTCCAACGCCGCCGTCCCGGAATGCACCGCCATCACCTCCATGTGCATAGACTGAATCATATTTGTCAGGATTTCCAAATCACTTGCATCGTCGTCAACGAGCAAAACCCGGCGTTTATTGAGGAGGGCAATCGACGAAATGTTCGGGTCTTCTTCGGATCTGCTGAAGGTTGCCGTGAACTGAAATGTCGCTCCCTGACCGGGAATACTGGTTACATGAATTTTCCCTTCCATCAACTCGACCAGACTTTTCACGATAGCGAGTCCAAGTCCTGTACCGCCGTACTTTCGTGTAATCGTTCCGTCGGCTTGGGTGAACGACTCAAAAATGTTCTCGATCTGTTCCGCTTGCAATCCGATTCCTGTATCTTTCACACCAAAAACGAGGCGAATCTTTTCGGAATTCAACGGCGACCACGATTCATCCGGTCTGACCGTAATGAAGATTCCTCCTTTTGTCGTAAATTTGATAGCATTATTGGTCAAATTGAGCAGGATTTGCCGGAGTCGGAGCGGATCGCCCACCAAATGGTCGCAGACTTCCGACTCTATTTTCACGATGAGTTTTAGTCCTTTTTCGTCCGCACTCGCTTGAACAATGTCGATGACTTCCGCGACCGTTTTTGCCAAGGAGAAAGGGATCAATTCCAATGCAAATTTACCTGACTCGATTTTTGAAATGTCGAGAATGTCGTTGATGATTCCCAACAAATTATTTGCGGCGGACTGCGTTTTCGTCAGATAATCCCGCTGTTTATCATTTAAGACTGTTTGCAAACAGAGATAAATCATGCCGAGGATCGCATTCATCGGAGTTCTGATTTCGTGGCTCATTCTTGCGAGAAAATCGCTTTTCGCTTGGGTGGCGATTTCGGCTTTATCCCGCGCCTGAATCAACGCTCTTTCCGTTTCCTTCAAATCGGTGATGTCAACGATCCAAGAGATCGACTTATGAAAATCATCCGGCTCTAAAAAGAGTGTCGTTAAACTGAAATCCCGTATCGCCTCGTCCGCACATGTAAATTGAAGACCGCTACGGTAGAACATCCCTTTTTCGACCATTTCTTTGAAAATCAGATCGAAGTTCAATTTGCCTTGATATTCTCCCAAGATTCTTGCGTGGAGTTCTGACAGATGCGTTCCTTTGGTAATGGCGAACAGTTCCCTACATCGTTGGTTCAAGCGGCTGACATATCCTCCCGACGAAGTCAAGACGGCAATGGGACTAGATTCAAGAATCCAATCGAGAGCCCGCCGTTCGCGTGTCAGTTCAATTTCCGCCTGATGCCGTTGAATGGCGGAAGCGAGTAACATTCCTGCCGATTTGAGGATTCCCGCCTCAGTTCGATCCCAACTCCGTTCATGATGACAATCATCGAAACCGATGAAGCCCCAGAATTGCCCCTGAATAAGGATCGGTGCCACCAGAATCGAGACGATTCCTTGCGGTAACAGTTGATTCTGCTCCGCTTGCGACATGTTCCGAACAATATCGTTGACGCACTCACCGGCACCGAGGAGTTCTTCCCACGTCGGAATCATATCGCTGTATTTAATTTTGACCGTGTATTCGTTTCCCTGTTGCGGTTCGACGTTCGGCGACCACTCATAAATTTGCGAACAGTGCAACTCATTGTTGACCAGTTCGTTTTGCCAAACATAGACGCGGTCAACGTCGGTTACCGTCCCTAGAATACGCAGGACTTGCGAGCAGGACTGATCGAAATCATCAACTGCCGTGAGGAGAACGCTGGCGACATCATTGACGGCGGCAAAGAGGCGATCTCGGCGTTGGAGCGATACGTCGGCAATTTTCAGGTCGGTGATGTCTTGTAGCGTTCCCGACATTCGGAGCACTTTTTTGTCGGTAATACCGGCTTCGGCAATTCCGCCGCGTCCACGGAAGTACCGCCATTCTCCCGAGGCGGTCTTCATTCGATAGACGGTATCCAGAATATCCGCATGTCCGGCAACGACTTTTTCGAACATGTCCAAGACGTGGCAATCGTCAGGATGAATGAGTTGTTTCCATCGGTCGAGGGTGAACGGCACCCAATCCCGGATGTTGTAACCATACGTGGCGAGAAAATCAGGATTGACGTTCAAAACGCCTTCGGCAACGCAGAAATCCCAGTGTGTAATTCCCGCCCAGCGCAGCATCTCACTTGCTTGGGTACGGTATTGCCCAAGCGACTCATCAGGAGAAACTGTCTGTGTGGTGGCAGAGCCGGACATGGAAATCACTGCGCTAAATTCTAGCCGATGTCGAGTCTATTATAATACATTTCGGCGGTTATAGGCAAGCGCAGGGAGAAAAAACAGAAAAATCGGCAAAATAGGACTAAACTACCTATTTTATACCGGCACCCTTGCGGAAAGTATGTAATAACCATTGACTCCTCGCCAATTCGTGGTACAATGAGCAGTCCGTTTTCAGGCGGGTGTTCCCGCTCTGCGGCATGTTTGCGCCCGCCCGGACAAGAACTTACAACCAGTTACAATTAGAAAGAGTGCGGAAAGTACTAAACTCCCTTTTCGCTAAAAACAACATGAATTCCAGTGAAATACTGAAAATCGTCGATGCCATCCATCGAGACAAACGAATTGATAAAGAAATCGTCTTCACCGGCGTAGAAGCGGCGATTGCAACCGCAGCGCGAAAACAATACGGCGAAGGAGTCGAAATCGAAATCACCATTGACCGGCAGACCGGCGAAATCAACGGGACAAGGGATGGCTTGCCGCTCTCCCCAAAAGAAATCGGCGAACGAATCGGAGCGCAGAGTGCCAAGCAGGTCATCATTCAAAAAATTAAGGAAGCCGAGCGGGATGCAATTTACGAAGAGCAACGCTCTCAAATCGGGCACATGATCGTTGGAATTGTCCATAAAATTGAAGGAGCCCGGCGAGGAAAAGATGCCGATGAACTTTTTCGCGAACCCGGTGCAATTATCGTTACCATACCGGGTGCCGAGGCGGTACTTCCTCGAAGCGACCGAATACCGGGAGAAATGTTCAACGTCGGTGACCGACTGCGAGGAATCGTAACGGATGTCAAAAAATCGGGAGCAAAAGTTCGGGTCATTTTGAGCCGGATTCGTCCCGCTTTTGTGCAACAACTGTTCGAGCAAGAAATTCCCGAAATCCAAGATGCGGTCATTGAAATCAAAGGCATTGCCCGCGAACCCGGCTATCGCACGAAAATTGCGGTGTACAGTAGCGATCAACGAATCGACTGCGTCGGTGCGTGCATCGGAATGCGGGGAAGCCGAATCAAAAACATTACGGACGAACTCAACAACGAGCGAATTGATGTCGTTCCGTGGCATCAGGATTTGCAAGTTTACATTCCGAATGCGTTGCGTCCCGCCGAAGTCGAAGAAGTGATTCTGTGCGCCATGCTGGGACGTGCTGTTGTGCTGGTCAAGCAGGATCAACGTTCGTTGGCAATCGGTCGCAAGGGACAGAATGTTCGACTTGCCAGTAAACTCGTCGGCTGGGACGTGGAAATTATGACTCGCGAAGAACTGGAAGCCGATTTGGAAAAAGCGGTCGAAGGTTACGGCTTGATCGAAGGCATCACGCCTGACTTGGCGGATCGACTCGTCGGTGAAGGATTCTTGTCTTTCGATGATCTTTCGATTATCGAGCCGAACGACTTAATGCAGATGGGAGATTTGACCGAAGAGGCGGCGAATGCGATCATTGAGCAGGCGGAACGTTATGCCGAACAGGAAGAACAGTACAAGGAAAACGCCTCCAAGCAAGACGAACCGGAAGAGGAAGGGACAGACGGATGAGTATGCCCCAAAGAGCCGAGGATAGTGTGAAAACTATAAACGATAGCAAATTACCGTTTTGATTTTGGTTTATGCCTTGTGCTCTTTGTGTCTTTGTGGTTAAGAAAATTCTACCACAAAGACGTGAAAATCTAACCTGCCGAAAACAAAAATGCTTTTCAATTTCACACGACGTTCTTTTCTGAAAAGTGCGGCACTGTTTTGCGGTGCTTCTCCACTGACAATCTCGCGCGATCTCTTTGCCGAAGAGCAATCCCGTGAAGGCGCGGCGGACGATGTTTGGGCTTTCGCTTCGGATATGCACATTGCCGATTGGACGGACAAACCACCGGAGCATAATATCCGATTCCAGAAGGTCGTCACCGCTATCCTTTCTGAATCCGCTAAACCCCGTCGGCTTTTTTTGCTCGGCGACAACGTCGGCGGCGGTTCACAAGGGCAGTACAAACGGTTGCTCGAAACGCTCCAACCGCTGGTCGATGCCGGAATCGGCATTCACGCATCGCTTGGGGATCACGATCATCGGGAGCGTTTTCGGGCAATTCGTCCGCAACTTTTGTCAACGGAAAAGAAAGAGGAGTCGATCACGCACATCGTTCAAACGGAACCCTGGGCAGACGGCGAAACCAAACATTTGGAAATCGTTGAAACGAAACGGGCGAATTTTTTCGTTTTGGATTCGCTTGACATAACCAACAAAGAGGAGGGAACATTCGGACAAAACCAATTCGATTGGCTTGCTGCCGAACTGGATCGGCGCAAGGACAAACCGGCGATCTTGATGGCACATCATCCTGCCGTCAAAGTGGGCGATGCCGGATTAGCCGATGCCGCTCCGTTTTGGCAACTGATTGGAACTCGTCCGCAGGTCAAGGCATATTTTTTTGGACATAGTCATATTTGGATCAACTACCGGCTTGGTCGGGTGCATCAGGTCAATTTTCCGGCAACGTCACGTTGTCCGCCGCTGACGGTTCTCGGCTGGATATCGATGAACTTGTATGACGACGGAGTGCGTTTGACATTGAAAACCTGCGATCCGAATCATCCGCGAAACGGCGAAAAAATTAATCTAAAATGGGTGTGATACTACATCGGTCCATATAAGACGGACACAAAAAATTATCCTTCCCGACACGTTTATATATTTCCATTAACATCCCTTTGAAGCAGAACCCCAAATTATGGTTTTTTTCTTATGCGTACACTTCGCAAGCCACCCGCCATCTTTATAATAACGCCATTCAAGGGATATACCATAATTTGGCAGATTTTCATTAAACATTTTCCATGCCGCAAAGCTATTGCCCAGAACCTCAGCCAAAAAATCGTCTGTCAATTGTATTTTTGGGTCTTTCAGTAATTGTTCATTCATAATTCTGCCCCTTTCCCCTCTGCGTCCTTTGCGTTAACTTTGCGCACTTTGCGGTTGAAAATTTACCGCAACGGTCGCCAAGGATTCGCAAAGATGTTTTTGCTCCTTGCTTACGCGGCGGGCTCTGATTCGCAATTTTACGATTGCGGCTCTGTTAATTCTACTGTATGTATCCCCTCTGTTTTTCTCTAATTTGTTTGTTATAAAGGAGTTAGGACAAGGATAATGAGCGATTTTTCGCATGGAGAGCGAAAATGGAAAAACGATATGTCATTGCAAAAGATTCTATCTTTGCCGACTGCTTGGTTACTCCCGGTGCGTATGAGGGTGTTTTGGAACGCCTCACTCACTTCACCATGCC
>Ga0082212_10008582_pt1 | contig 13314 bp, 6 predicted proteins | sample TergutNt197P3_FD_71548 | JGI IMG/M metagenome (GOLD analysis project Ga0082212, IMG submission 71548) | Neocapritermes taracua P3 segment gut microbial communities from Petit-Saut dam, French Guiana - Nt197 P3 | ecosystem: Host-associated > Arthropoda: Insects > Digestive system > Gut ... | reverse complement strand
AAAAAACGGCTGGACGTGAAACCTGGAATAACGGGCTGGGCGCAGATTAACGGCCGCAACGCCATAAGCTGGGACGAGAAATTCTCCCTCGACGTATGGTACGTGGAGAACCGCAGTTTATGGCTGGACATGAAAATTTTGTCGCTGACGGCATGGAAGATATTAAAACGCGAGGGGATTTCCGCCCCCGGAGAAGCCACCATGCCCAGATTCATGGGCAGCGGGTAGAGAAACACGGAATGAAAAAATATTACGGCAGTTCATGCGTGAGGGAAGCGGACAGGATAGCATCGGACGAGCTGGGAATACCGGGCGTCGTTCTGATGGAAAACGCCGGGCGGGGAGCGGCCGAAGCGATGCTCCGGAGGTACCCAGAGGCAAAAAATTTTTTGATCTTATGCGGCCCGGGCAACAACGGCGGCGACGGTTTTGTCACGGCAAGGCACCTTGCGCTCGCGGGGAGTGCGCCCTCCATCGTAGCGTCCGTAGAAATTGAAGATTATAAAGGAGACGCCGCCCTGGCGGCAGTGTCGGCTCAAAGGTCCGGCATCAGCGTTTCATGCTCGAAGCGCATGACGGACGCCGAAATTTCGGAGCTTATCGGCTCGTCCGACGTTGTGGCGGACGCGCTGCTCGGGACCGGGGCAAGCGGAGTTCCCAGGGGCGAGGTCAGGAGGTTGATGGAGTTCTGCGCCCAGGCGGCATGTGTCGTGTCGCTGGACGTTCCGAGCGGCGTGGACCCGGACACCGGAGCGGCGGCTGATTCGGCCGTGTCGGCCGAGCTTACCGTCACCTTCCTTGCCGAAAAAATCGGCCTCGCCGTGTCGCCCGGCGCCCTTCGCAGCGGAGAGATCGTGGTCTGCGACATAGGAGCTTCGCCGGAGCTGCTGCTAAGGTCCCCGTGTGAACTGACCGGATACGATAAATCGGACATTCCGAACCTCATGCCCAAAATTCCAAAGGACGTTCACAAAAGACGACGCGGCGCTCTTATGATCGTCGGAGGCTGCGATTTTTTCAGAGGCGCGCCCGTGCTGGCCGCGATGGGGGCGCTCAGAGCAGGGTGCGGCCTGGTCTTCCTGGCCGTGCCGGATTTCATAGTGCCGGGCGCGGCGGCCCTGCTGCCCGAGGCGATATTCATACCGCTGCCGCCGGGAGAAAACGGCTGTATCGGTTACGACGGTTTTTGGAAAAACATATCCCCGTGGCTGGAGAAGTGCGACGCGCTGGTGTGCGGTCCGGGCTTAGGTGGGGCAAGCCCGGGAGGTTCCGAAGATGCGCGAAACGTCACCCGGCGGCTGTGCCTCGAATGGGAAAAACCGTTGCTTCTGGACGCGGATTCCCTGCGTCACGCGGCAGATATGGAAAGGGCGGGCGAGTTCCGCAGAAAGCCGGAAACTACCGTCATAACTCCCCATGAAGGCGAGGCGGCGTACATGCTGGGGGTGTCCGCCGGAGAGGTTTCCGCAAACCGCCTGCCGTCGTGCGCCGAGCTGGCGAAAAAATTCGGAGTTGCGCTCCTGAAGGGACCGCGCACACTCATATGCGACCGTACAAATAAAAGAGCGATACTGGAGGGCGGGCCTCAGTTGGCCATACCGGGTTCCGGCGACGTTCTGGCCGGCGTCATAGGCGCTTTTCTCGCGGCGGGTATGCCTCCGATGGACGCGGCTACCCTGGGCGCTTTGACGCACGCCGCGGCCGGCGGCTTACACAAAGGAGCAAACGGCCTTCTGGCGAGCGAACTCGCGCGATATATCCCCCTAAGTTAAAAATAACAAGTTAAATTCAACTTGACGAGGCCGAACGCCAGCGTTCGGCCTTAATTCTGTCAACGCCTGCCACAATGTTCCTTACAAAAAAATGCAGGGATCTTTTCAGTAATACCATAATAGGAGGTAAATGGGAGTTTAATAAACAATTATTATTGCGCAATCATGTTACGCTAACTTAGCTATATATACGCAGAACAATGTAACAATTTAAGAAGCATACGATAAATCACTGAAACTGTTACAAGGACTTGAGCGCTTACTTATAAATAACCCGGAACAATTAGGAGCGATAGAGTTTGCTGCAGATGTTGGCGGTCGATAAAAACGTTACTGTCTTCGAACGGCGGACAGGGGGATGGGCAAAATATGGAGTTGCGCCTCAGCGTGTCGATTCTATGCGCGAGGCTATCTATCGGCTCATACAAGGGGAGAAATTTTATTTCATCGTCATAAATGAGGATACCGTGCCCGAATTTATGCCGTTGCTTCCGATAATGCGCGACGTTACCGAGGCGCCGATTTTCGTTTTGACCTCGAACTATACAGTTGAAAAAAGGACTGCGGCTTTGAAAAACGGCGCGGACGTATATGATCCTATTCACGCCCAACCGAGGCACAATATACTTTCCATGCTGGAACTGCTGAAAAGGTGGTCTGACCGTTCTCTTAATCTGGAGGTGCTGGTTGGCGGCGACATAGTCCTTTCGCAGCCGCGCCGTAAAGTGTTTATAAAAGACAATGAGATTGCCCTGAGTAAAACGGAATTCGCAATATTGCATTACCTAATGTCGAACACCGGGTGCGTCATGACGCACGAGCAGATATTGAAAGCTGCATGGGACGAATACATAGAGTCCGACGTCGGAGTTTTGTGGCGTGCGGTAAACCGGCTCCGCGCCAAGCTGCCGGCGCCGGCCAATGAGTACATAAAAATCGTGCGCGGGGTGGGATATGTTTTTGAGCCGTAGTATGAATATGTAATCCGCCGCCCCGGTTCGAAACCCTTCAATTCGTTGCCTTTATCTCTTTCCATTGTTCTGCAGCATCAAAAATGACAGACCGCCAACATAGCCCAAAATATTTTTACTTGCGCCTTGAAATATATGGGTACCTTTTCAAAATAAGAGGTAAATGGGAAGTTGGCGAATAATCGCCGGTAAGTAATCATGCTACGATGATTGCGTACACACCGTACAATTCAACAAATAGGAAGGGTTGAATAGCCGTGGACGCTATTCAAGCTGATAGTGATTTTAGAAATTCTTTCCATTTTGAGCGCCCGAGAATAAAACAGCTTCTTACGGAGGCTGCGCAATATCCTCTTGTGGTTATTTGCGCAGGCGCGGGATACGGCAAGACCAGCGCAGTGCATGATTTTGTGCGCGGAGCAATGATCAAGCTCGGCTGGGTGCAGCTAACCGCGCGCGACAACGTCGGTGAGCGCTTCTGGGAAAACTACACAAACACTATGATGCGGGGCAACCTGCCTTACGCAAAAGCGATAGCCGAGCTGGGGTTTCCGGACACCAACGATAAGATCAATAAGTTCTTTTCAATAATGCGGACCCATCTTGAAATAAGACCGCGCATACAGGTCTTTGACGACTTCCATTTTTTAAACGACCCCGCCGTGATGTACTTCGCGGAACGCAGCATCAGTGGATTGCCCCATGGGTCGTCGCTTTTCTTCATTACCCGTTCGCCGTCCAATTTCAATATCGCCAGTCTGGTTTCAAAGGGGCTCATGTTCAATATAGGCGAAAACGAGCTGCGCTTCACCGAGACCGAACTTGCCCAATATTTTCGGCAGCAGGGTATCTCACTCCGCTCGGACGAACTGCGCGATATATATGAGGACACGCGCGGCTGGGCTTTTGCTATAAACCTGATCGCCCGCTCATATCAAAAAGCGCCGTCATATAAGGGCTATCTGCGCAACGCTATGAAGACGAATATCTTCACGCTTATGGAGACGGAGAGTTACAGCGGAGTTTCGGAACGTCTGAAAAATTTTTTTATCCGCCTTTCCCTCATAGAGCATCTGGCGGTCGATCTGGTAAAACTTTTAGCCGCGGGCGACGAAGGGCTCATATCCGAGTTTGAACGCCAAAGCGCGTACGTGCGCTTTGACGTTTATACCAACGCCTACCTTATACACCACCTCTTTCTCGCGTTTCTTCGTGAAAAGCACGCGCTGCTCACGGAGGAAGAAAAGCGTGAGACCTATAAAATTGCCGCGGATTGGTGCAACAGGAACGGGATAAAAATCGACGCGCTTTCATATTATGAAAAAGTCGGGGACTATGACTCGATCGTGGGCATTTTTTTCGGACTTCCTATGCATATCCCGTATGACATCGCGCGTTACACGGCGGAGATATTCGACCGCGCGCCGGAGGAGGCGTTCGACCGCGTGCCCCGCCTTGCCGCGATGCACGTGCGTTCCGTCATGCGCCTGGGGCTCTGGAGCGAAGCATCCGCGCTCATGGAGCGTTACGAGAAAAAATATCTGAGTCTGCCTGAGGACGACGCGTTCCGCAACCAGACGCTTGGCTCGATCTATTACTGTTGGGGCATCATGCGCACGCTGATGTGCGCGACAGACGACCGCTACGATTTTGACGTATATTACGAAAAGATGGACGAGTGCCTGACTCGGTCGCCGCTTGAGCCGGGTACGATCTCCAGGCATCCGGTGGGCCCGTGGGTATCATTGGCGGGCGCGGCAAGGAAGGGCGCGCCGCAGGACTATATCGACGCTCTGGCGCGCGCGGAAGCCCACACGTCCCATTGCCTGAACGGCACGATGACGGGCATGTCCGATCTGGCGCGCGGTGAGCTGCTTTACTATCAGGGCCTGATAAACGCCGCGGAGCCGTTCGTCATACTCGGAGTAGAACGCGCGCGAGATCGCGCTCAGTTTGAAGCCGTGCAGATCGGCCTGGGCTATCTTCTGCGCATCGCCGCCTCTCAGGGCCTGTACGCAAAAGCGGAGCAGACGCTGCTGGACATGAAAAAGCTGCGCGACGAAAACGCGTACGCCAACAGCTTCTTCAGATACGATATCGCCCTTGGCTGGTATTATACATATCTCGAGCTGCCGGAGTTGGTACCGGACTGGATCAAGGACAAGTTCGCCCCCTTCACCCACGCATATTACATTGAAAACTTCGGGAACCGCGCGAAAGCGCGCTATTATTACCTTATAAAGAACTACCCGCCGCTGCTTGCCTATATTCAGGAACAGCGGAAGCGTGAGTCCATACTGTACGGACGCGTGGGCATACTTGTGCTGGAAGCCTGCGTGCACTTTAAGATGAAGAACAAGCGGACGGCGCTCGCTGTACTGAAAGAGGCCTATGACACGGCGGCGCCGAACGACATCTTCATGCCGTTTATGGGCCACGGCAGGGACATGCGCACGCTCTGTACCGTAGCGCTGAAAGAGCCCGCCTATGGCTTCCCCTCGGACTGGCTGGAAATGATCAAGAGCAAGTCCTCGTCCTATGCCAAGCGTCAGTCGCAGATTGCCGCGGAGTACAAGCGGGCCAACCACATCCAGGACGACGTCACGATAACTCCGCGGGAGGCGGAAATCCTCAGGGATATCTCGCACGGGCTTTCGCGCAGCGAAATCGCGGCCAGCCGCGACCTTTCGGTCAACACCGTGAAAATGGTGATAAACACGGTTTATGAAAAACTTGGCGCCGTAAATCTTGCGGACTTGATCCGGATCTCTATCGAACGCAAACTGATATATAGCGACCCCCCCCCCCCCGAAAAATATAGGCACCTTTTCAACAATCTTCAAAATAGGAGGTAATTAAGAAGTGAAATGAATAAACTCCGGTAAATAATCGTGCTACGATAATTGTGTATGTATATCTTACAAATACAACAATTAAGAAGGTAGCAATGAACGCTGGCGCTATTCAACCTGATAGTAATCTGGGAGTTTCTTTCCATTTCGAGCGCCCGAGAATAAAACAGCTTCTTACGGAGGCTGCGCAGTACCCTCTGGTTACGATTTGCGCCGGCGCCGGATACGGCAAGACGAGCGCAGTACATGATTTTGTGCGTGAGTACGGCGCTACGATCGGCTGGCTCCAGTGCAACGAACGGGACAACATCGCCACCCGCTTTTGGGAAAATTACGCCGCCAGCCTGATGCAGATCAATCCTCCTTATGCAAAAGCGATAGGCAGACTCGGGTTCCCTGATACCGACGACAAGATCAACCAGTTCTTTTCCATAGTGCGGACTCATCTTGAAGTAAAGTCGCGAATACAGGTTTTTGATGATTTCCATTTTATAGAGGACCCAGCCGTTATGTACTTCGCGGAACGCAGCATCACTGGAATGCCGCATGGGGCGTCGCTTTTCTTCATTACCCGTTCGACGTCCAATTTCAATATCGCCGGCCTGGTTTCAAAGGGGCACATGTTCAACATAGGTGAGAACGAGCTGCGCTTCACCGAGACCGAACTTGCCCAATATTTCCGGCAGCAGGGGCTATCAATCCGCTCGAACGAACTGCGCGATATATATGAGGACACGGGCGGCTGGGCTTTTGCTATAAACCTGATCGCGCGCTCCTATCAAAAGGCGCCGTCATATAAGGGCTATCTGCGCAACGCGATGAAGACGAATATTTTCATGCTTATGGAGACGGAGAGCTACAGCGGGGTTTCGGAGCGTCTGCAAAACTTTTTTATCCGTCTTTCCCTCATAGAATACCTGTCGGTCGATCTGGTAAAACTTTTGGCCGGGGGCGACGACGGGCTCATATCCGAGTTCAGGCGCCAAAACGCGTACGTGCGTCTTGACGGTTATACCAACTCATATCTGATACACCGTCTCTTTCTCGAATTTCTTCGTGAAAAGCAAGCGCTGCTCACGGAGGATGAAAAGCGCACGACCTATAAAATTGCCGCGGATTGGTGCAACAGGAACGGGTTCAGGATCGACGCGCTTTCATATTATGAAAAAGTCGGGGACTATGACTCGATCGTGGGTATTTTCTCCGAACTGCCCACGCATATCCCGTATGACATCGCGCGCTACACGGCGGAGATATTCGGCCGCGCGCCGGAGGAGGCGTTTGACCGTGTACCCCGTCTTGCCGCGATGCACGTGAGATCCGTCATGCGCCTGGGGCTCTGGAACGAAGCATCCGCGCTCATGGAGCGTTACGAGAAAAAATACCTGAGCCTGCCGGACGACGACGCGTTCCGCAACCAGACGCTTGGCGCGATATATTTCTGCTGGGGCGTCATGCGCACGCTGATGTGCTCGACAGACGACCGCTACGACTTTGACGTCTATTACGAAAAAATGGACAAGTGCCTGACACGGTCGCCGCTCGACCCGGCGTCGGCCGCCAGCCATCCGACAGGCCCGTGGGCCTCATTGGTCGGATCGGCAAGGCAGGGCGCGCCGCAGGACTATATCGACGCTCTGGCGCGCGCGGAAATCCACGCGTCTCATTGTCTGTACGGCGCGATGACCGGCATGTCCGATCTGGCGCGCGGTGAGCTGTTGTTCTACCAAGGCCTGATGAACGCCGCTGAACCGTTCTTCGTTTACGGAACAGCGCGTGCGCGTGAGCACAGCCAGTTTGAGGTCGCGCATATGGGGCTGGGCTATCTTCTGCGCATAGCCGTATCTCAGGGCCTATACGCAAAAGCGGCCCAGGCGCTGAAAGATATGGAAGGGCTGCTCGGCGAAAGCTCGTACGCCAACCGCTTCATAATGTACGATATCGCACTTGGCTGGTATTATTCATATCTCGAGTTGCCTGAGTTGATACCGGATTGGCTCAAAGAAAAGTTCGCCCCCTTCGGCCACGCGTATTTCATCGAGAACTACGGGAACCGAGTGAAAGCGCGCTATCATTACCTTACAAAGAACTACCCGCCGCTGCTTGCCTATATGCAGGAACAGCGGCAGCGTGAATGTATACTGTTCGGGCGCGTGGAAATGCTTGCACTGGAAGCCTGTGTGCACTTGAAAATGACGAACAAGCGGAAGGCGCTCGCCGTACTGAAAGAGGCCTATGAAACAGCCGCGCCGAATGACATTTTCACGCCGTTTTTGATCCGCGGCAAGGACATGCGCGCGCTCTGCTCCGCCGCGCTCAAAGAACCCACCCATGACATCCCAAAGGATTGGCTGGAAATGATCAAGAGCAAGTCCTCGTCCTATGCCAAGCATCAGTCGCATATTATATTGGAGTATAAGCGGGACAATCACATCCAGAACGGCGTCGCGATCACTCCCAGGGAAATCGACATTCTCACCGATCTTTCGCACGGGCTTTCCCGCAGCGAAATCGCGGTCAGCCGCGACCTTTCGCTCAGCACCGTGAAGATGGTTATAAACACGGTCTATGAAAAACTTGACGCCGTAAACCTGGCGGATCTGATCCGAATCTCGGTCGAGCGCAAACTGATATAAAGGATACAGCCGTGGACGCTATTCAAGCTGATGGTGATTCGAGAGTTTCTTTTCATTTTGAGCGCCCGAGAATAAACCGGCTTCTTACGGAGGCCGCGCAGTTCCCTCTGGTTACTATTTGCGCCGGCGCCGGATACGGCAAGACGAGCGCGGTGCATGATTTTGTGCGCGGGTCGGCGGCCGTGATCGTCTGGACCCAGCTCACCGCGCGCGACAACGTCGGTACGCGCTTTTGGGAAAACTACGTCAACACCGTGTCGCGGGTCAACCCGCCTTACGCGAAAGCGATAAGAAGGCTCGGGTTTCCGGATAGCGACGACAAGATCAACAAATACCTTTCCATAAGACGATCCCATCTTGAAATAAAGCCGCGCATAGTGGTCATTGATGATTTCCACTTTATAGAGGATCCAGCCGTGATGTACTTCCTGGAGCGCATGAACACGGGGTATCCGCCGGGGACCTCTCTTTTCTTAATTGCCCGTTCGACGTCCAATTTCAATATCGCGAGCCTGGTTTCAAAGGGGCTCATGTTCAACATCGGTGAAAACGAACTGCGTTTCACCGAGGGCGAGCTTGCCCAATATTTCCGCCGGCAGGGGATTTTATCTCCCCGGCAGGACGAATTGCGCGAGATATATGAAGATACGGACGGCTGGGCTTTTGCGGTCAACCTGGTCGCGCGCTCCTATCAAAATGCGCCGGCATATAAGGGATTTCTGCGCAACGCGATGAAGACGAATATTTTCGCGCTTATGGAGATTGAAAGTTACAGCGGTACTTCGGAGCGCCTGCAAAACTTTTTTATCCGTCTTTCCCTGATAGGGCACCTGTCGGTCGACATGGTAAAACTCTTAGCCGGGGGCGACGACGGGCTGATATCCGAGTTCAAGAGCCAAAACGCATACGTGCGTCTTGACTCTTACACCAACGCCTATCTGATCCACCACCTCTTTCTCGCGTTTCTTCGTGAAAAGCACGCGCTGCTCACGGAGGATGAAAAGCGCGCGACCTATAAAATTGCCGCGGATTGGTGCAACAGGAACGGGTTCAGGATCGACGCGCTCTCATATTATGAAAAAGTCGGGGACTATGAGTCGATCGTGGGCATTTTCTCCGAACTGCCGATACATATCCCGTATGACATCGCGCGCTACACTGCGGAGATATTCGACCGCGCGCCTGAGGAGGCGTTTGACCGCGTAACCCGCCTCGCCGCGATGCGCGTGAGAGCCGTCATGCGCCTTGGGCTTTGGAGCGAGACCTCCGCGCTTATGGAGCGTTATGAGAAAAAATACCTGAGCCTGCCGGATGACAATGCGTTCCGTAACCATACGCTTGGCGGAATCTATTACTGTTGGGGCATCATGCGCACGCTGATGTGCACGACAGACGACCGCTACGATTTTGACGCATATTACGCAAAGATGGACGAGTGCCTGACACGGTCGCCGATCACCGACACGATTTCCATCTCCAGGCATCCGATAGGCCCGTGGGTCTCATTGACCGGCTCGGCAAGGAAGGGAGCTCCGCAGGACTATATCGACGCCCTGACGCGCGCGGAAGTCCACACGTCCCATTGCCTGAGCGGCACGATGAAAGGCATGGCCGATCTGGCGCGCGGCGAGCTGCTGTTCTATCAGGGGCTGATAAACGCCGCGGAACCGTTCATCGTTTACGGGCTGGATCGCGCGCGTGAGCACGGTCAATTTGAGGTCATGCAGCTGGCCCTGTTTTATCTCCTGCGCATCGCCGTCTATCAGGGCCTGTACGCAAAAGCGGAGCAGGCGTTGAAGGACATGGATGAGCTGCTCCATGAAAGCGCGTACACCGACCGTTTCATCACATACGATATCGCCCTTGGCTGGTATTATTTATATCTCGAGATGCCGGAGTTGGTACCGGATTGGCTCAAAGAAAAATTCGCCCCATTCGGCCACGCGTATTTCATCGAAAACTACGGGAACAGAGTGAAAGCGCGCTATCATTACTTCACAAACAACTACGCGCCGCTGCTTGCCTATGCACAGGAACTGCGGCAGCGTGAGTCCATACTGTACGGACGCTTGGAGGTGCTTTCGCTGGAAGCCTGCGCGCACTTCAAAATGAAGAACAGGCGGGAAGCGTTCGCCGTGCTGAAAGAAGCCTATGAAACGGCGGCGCCGAACGACATCTTCGTGCCATTTATTATCCGCGGCAAGGATATGCGCGCGCTCTGCTCCGCCGCGCTTAAAGAACCCTCCCATGGCGTCCCCGCGGATTGGCTGGAAATGATCAAGAGCAGGTCTTCGTCCTATACCAAGCGCCAGTCGCACATTATCTCGGAGTACAGGCGGACCAACCATCTCCAAAAGGACGTCACTATAACTCCGAGGGAGACAGACATCATCACAGACCTTTTACACGGGCTTTCGCGCAGTGAAATCGCGGCCAGCCGCGACCTTTCGGCCAACGCCGTGAAGATAATGATAAACGCGATCTATGAAAAACTCGGCGCAGAAAACCTGGCGGACCTGATCCGAATCTCGGTAGCGCGCAAACTGATATAGGGGATATGAACAACACTTTTTATCTTGAACGCCCGAGAATGAACCGGCTTCTTACGGAGGCCGCCCAGTACCCTCTGGTTACGATTTGCGCCAGCGCGGGATGCGGCAAGACGAGCGCGGTGCATGATTTTGTGCGTGGATCGGCGGCCGTAATCGTCTGGGTCCAGCTCACCGCACGAGACAACGTCGGGACGCGCTTTTGGGAAAACTATGTCAACGCTGTGTCGCGGGTCAACCCGCTTTACGCGAAAGCGATAAGCAAACTCGATTTTCCGGATACCGGCTACAAGATCAATAAATACCATTCTATAAGACGAGCCCATCTTGCCGCAGTAAAGCCGCGCATAGTGGTTGTTGACGACGCCCATTTTATTGAAGATCCCGCCGTTATGTACTTCCTGGAACGTATGAACACGGGGCTTCCGCCGGGGACGTCGCTTTTCTTTGTTACCCGCTCGGAGTCCAATTTCAATACCTCGAGCCTGGTTTCAAAGGGGCCCACGTTCAATATCGGCGAAAACGAGCTCCGCTTCACCGAGATCGAGCTTGCTCAGTATTTCCGGCAGCATGGGATTTTATCTCCACGGCCGGACGAACTGCGCGAGATATATGACGACACGGGCGGCTGGGCTTTTGCGGTCAACCTCATCGCGCGCTCCTACCAAAATGCGCCTGCATATAAGGGCTTCCTGCGTAACGCGATGAAGACGAATATTTTCACGCTTGTGGAGACCGAGAGTTACAGCGGGATTTCGCAGCGCCTTCAAAATTTCCTCATCCGCCTTTCCCTGATAGGGCACCTGTCGGTCGATCTGGTAAAACTTTTGGCCGGGGGCGACGACGGTCTCATATCCGAGTTTGAGCGTCAAACCGCTTACGTGCGCTTTGACGTTTATACCAACGCCTACCTTATACACCACCTCTTTCTCGCGTTTCTTTGTGAAAAACAGGAACTGCTCACGGAGGAGGAAAAGCGGGAAACCTATAGAATTGCCGCGGACTGGTGCAACATGAACGGGTTCAAGATCGACGCTCTCTCATATTATGAAAAGATCGGGGACTACGAGTCGATCGCGGACATTTTTTTCGAACTGCCGTTACATATGCCGAATGACATCGCGCGCTACACGGCGGAGATATTCGGCCGCGCGCCGGAGGAGGCGTTCGACCGCGTGCCGCGGCTTGCCGCGATGCACGTGAGATCCGTCATGCGTATGGGGCTATGGCGCGAAGCCTCCGCGCTTACGGAGCGTTACGAGAAAAAATACCTGAGCCTGCCGGAGGACGACGCGTTCCGCAACAAGACGCTTGGATCCATCTATTTCTGCTGGGGCATCATTCGCACGCTGATGTGCACGACAGACGACCGTTACGATTTTGACGTATATTACGAAAAGATGTACGAGTGTCTGGCACGGTCGCCGATCTCCACGGTTTCCATCACCAGACATCCGTTAGGCCCGTGGGTCTCATTGGCGGGCTCGGCAAGGAAGGGAGCGCCGCAGGACTATATCGACGCCCTGGCGCGCGCGGAAGTCCACGCATCCCATTGCATGAACGGCACTATGACAGGCATGTCCGATCTGGCGCGTGGTGAACTGCTGTTCTATCAGGGCATGGCTGACGCAGCGGAGCCGTTCTTCGTTTACGGGCTGGAGAGCGCGCGTGAGCACAGCCAGTTTGAGGTCATGCAGCTGGCCCTTTTGTATCTCCTGCGCATCGCCGCCTTTCAGGGCCTATACGCAAAAGTGGAGCAGGCGTTGAAGGGCATGGAGGAGCTGCTGGACGAAAACGCGTACGCCAACCGCTTCATCATGTACGATATCGCCCTTGGCTGGTATTATGCATATCTCGAGCTGCCGGAGTTGATACCGGACTGGCTCAAAGACAAGTTTGCCCCCATAGGCCACTCGTATTTCATCGAAAGCTACGGAAACAGCGTGAAAGCGCGCTATTGTTACCTTGCAAATAACTATCCGCCTCTGCTTGCCTATATGCAGGAACAGCGGCAGCGTGAATGCATACTGTTCGGGCGTGTGGAAATGCTTGCGATCGAAGCCTGCGTGTACTCAAAAATGAAGAACGGCCGGAAGGCGTTTGCCGTGCTTAAAGAGGGCTATGAAACGGCCGCGCCTAACGACATTTTCATGCCGTTTATGCTCCGCGGCAGGGATATGCGCGCGCTCTGTTCCGCCGCGCTGAAAGAACCCGCTCACGGCATTCCCACAGACTGGCTGGAAATGATCAAGAGCAAGTCCTCGTCCTATGCCAAGCATCAGTCGCACATTATCTCGGAGTACAAGCGAACCCACAATATCGAAGAAAGCGTCGTCATCACTCCGCGTGAGGCCGACATCCTCACGGATCTTTCGCACGGGCTCTCGCGCAGCGAAATCGCGGTCAGCCGCGACCTTTCGGTCAACACCGTGAAGATAACGATAAACGGGGTCTATGAAAAACTCGGCGCCGAAAACCTGGCGGACCTGATACGAATCTCGGTCGAGCGCAAACTGACATAGGGAATATGACGA
>Ga0082212_10008581_pt1 | contig 13315 bp, 8 predicted proteins | sample TergutNt197P3_FD_71548 | JGI IMG/M metagenome (GOLD analysis project Ga0082212, IMG submission 71548) | Neocapritermes taracua P3 segment gut microbial communities from Petit-Saut dam, French Guiana - Nt197 P3 | ecosystem: Host-associated > Arthropoda: Insects > Digestive system > Gut ... | reverse complement strand
AGGTGCTTTTGGTTGTTATTATTTTATTCGCAATATTTTCCGTCTATGCTCTTTTGTGGGCGCTTGGAATTGCGCCGAATCTGGCGGCGGATGGGAATAAAATGCGGATTGTCTATGCTACAGTGTCGTTTGCTGTTGCAGCCTTAATAGCGGTATTTCATTTAAGTGTGATGATGTTCCGACGCAAGAAAGAACACGATCATCACGAGCAAACTCACGGACATACCGCATAGGTCAATCCCCAATACTTCACACAGAGGGCGCAATCGAACCTTTGCGTCCTCTGCGCCTTTGTGTGAGGTCTTTTGTGAGACAACCAACCGGGTTGTCGAATAAGTCCAATAATCTTTTACGATAAAACTTCAGTTTTTTCGCAACGCCCTGAATACGGAAAAACCCAGAAAGATAACGCCCGCGATAATTACCGTCATGGCTCCGATAGGGAGATTAAAAAGCCAGCCCAGAATCAGGCCGCCGATTGAAAACAGGGCGGAGAACAGACAGCTTGCAAGCATCATGGAGGCAAGACTGCGGGAAAAAACTCCGGCGCAGCCCGCGGGAAGGGTGAGCATGGCGATGACCATCACAATGCCGACAAACGTTTGGAGTAACACGATTGCAACGGCGGTCAGGCCCAAAAGGATAAGAAACACCTTTTCGACAGGTACGCCCCTGGTGCGGGCGAATTCTTCGTCAAATGACGAAGCCTCTATCTGGGCGTAAAAACACCTAACAAGAACAAGAACGATAATATCAAGAAGACCTAAGAAAAGTAAATCCCTGTTCGAGATAAACAGAATATTTCCAAAGAGCCACGCGGCAGGATCGGCATAGCCGGGGGTTTTTGCCATAAAGAGTATTCCAAGACTCATGCCGACGGCCCAGATCGCGTTGATAACCGTATCTTCCCTCTGTTTTGCCTTGAGGGACACCAATCCGATAACAAGAGCCGAAAGCACCGCAAAGAGAAGCGCTCCCGCAATGGGCGGGAAACCGGGTATCAGGCGGTAAGACAAAAAGAGCGCAAGGCCGATGCCGCCAAGCACGGCGTGCGAAACCGCTCCGGCAAGACTGCCGATGCGGCGCACCGTCACCACCGAACCGATGATCCCAAAAAGCAGGGACGACAGCAGACCCGCAAGAAGGGCGTTTCGCAGAAAAGGAAAATCAGCATTGATCAGAGCTTCCAAAAAAGTGTGCATACTCACTCACAACAATCATCGGCGGGAATGTTCTCGCCGTGCAGTACCCGCGCTCCCTGGCCGCCTCCGTGATGAGCGGCGAAAGCGGCCTCAATACGGTGCTGTACAACTCCGCGGCTGCCGTCTCCAAGGCACAAGACCCTGTCGGTAAGGGCGGTAACAAATTCCGTATCGTGCGTAACAATAAGGATTGTAGTCTTTCCCTTATGGATGCCAAGCGTTTCATAGAGCCGCGTTTCGCTTTCAGCGTCCATGTTGGCGGTCGGCTCGTCCAGCACCAGGAGATCCGGCTTTGAAACCAACGCCCGCGCCACCAGCGCCCGCCGCCTCTGCCCGCCGGAAAGGGAGCGGTAGGGTCTGGACGCAAGGCCGGCAATGCCGGTCTGTTCCATTGCTTCGGCAATTTCGGACTTGCAGTCCGCGGCTTTCTCCTGCGGGTACCCTTTGGTTGGACGCAGCAGCCCCATTCTGACAATATCCCGCACCGTTATGGGAAACATCTGATCCGCGGGCGGCTGCTGGGGCACATACGCCAGGTTACTCCCCCGCCTTTTCCGGCTGACAGCGCCGAAAAGCCAGATAGCCCCTGAAGAAGGCGTTTCCAGACCAAAAAGCAGTTTCAATACCGTGGTCTTTCCGGAGCCGTTGGGCCCAACCATGGCGGCAAACTCCCCCCGGTGGATGTGAAAGGATGCGTTTTCAAGAACCTGCACCTCTCCGTAGGAAAAAGAGACAGAGTCAAACTTAACGGCGATTTCCCTGTTCACCGGACGAAGGGTATGCCCGCCGCTCATGGGACAGCCCTCTGCAAAGCCTGCCCCATCCGCCGGAGGTTTTCCAGCCAATCCTGGGCAAGCGGATCAAGATCGATCACTTCGGCGCCGGCGGCGGCGGCCGCTGTCCTGGCGGCATTGACCGGAAACTGAGTCTGCACAAAAATCGCCGCAGGCCGCTCTTCTTTTAGTTTGGCAATCAAACGGTTAAGATCCCTGGGGCCGGGCTCCTTGCCGCCTGTTTCCACCGCCTCCTGATGAATACCGAACTCATCAAGAAAATAGCCAAAGCTGGGATGATACACAAAAACGCTCCTCCCGTGCAGGGGCGCAAGAGCGATCCGCAGCCGGTCAAATTCATCGTCAACTTCACGAACAAGAATGCTGCACTGCTCACGATAATAGCCCGCGTTCTCACTGTCGAGCAGGCAGAGAGTATCCCTGATATGAGCCGCCAGAATTTTCGCCGGTTCCCTGCCGAGCCAGGTGTGCCGGTCAACGGCGAGAGATGAATGTTCGTTGTCTTCTTCGTCATCATCATCGTCATGATCTTCTAAATATCTGAACTGCACTCCCTCTGTTCCGTCAACAAGGAGCAGGTTTGGGAAAAGGGCTGCGGCTTTGGGACGCAGGCTTATCTCGAACTCCGAACCAATAAGGATCCAGGCGCCGGCAGCGGCGAGTTCCTGTATCTGCCGGGGGCTGGGTTCATAATTGTGGGGGTTCTGCCCCGAATCCGCAAGAATCAAAGTGCGGGCTTTTTCTCCTGCAATGCGCGAAACAAACCACGCCTGTGGCGGAATACTCACCGCAATTAACAGTCCTTCCCACGCTGCCGCAGGCTGCAGCGGCGCACGTTGACGCGAACAGGCCGCCATTAAAAGAGAAAAAACAACAGTATAGATTATTCTTTTTATTCGCATTTAAGACTGCTTCTTGCGTTTCTTTCCCAAAAAGAAACGGGCGCAGGCCCCGATAAACCTTACCCAGAACGGTTCCATCCGTCTTCGGACTCTTGCCAGATCATTTCTGATGGGAATGTGCTGAGGGCAGTGGGTTTCGCATTTGCCGCAATTAAAGCATTGGCTGGGAGCGCTGTTTTTTTCAGAGGTAAGGCCGATACTGGTAATAAATTCATGCATCCCCTTGACATAGCCCATGGAATACGATGCGTTATACGAAGAAAAACACCCCGGGATATTGACCCCCTTCGGGCAGGGCATACAGTAATTGCATCCGGTACAGCGGACTTTGCAGGCGCGATTCACCAGTTCAAGCACTTCGGCATATACGGCTTTTTCGGTTTCGCCTAACATACCGGCTTTGGCTCCGTCTGCAAGGCGTACATTTTCTTCAAGCTGTTCCATACTGCTCATTCCGGAAAGCAGTACGGACACTTCCTCCTGATTCCAAAGCCAGTTAAGCGCCCATCCCGCAGGTGATAAATCTGCGTTTGCATTGCGGAAAATTTTAAGCGCCTCTTTCGGAAGCCCTGTTGCCAGTTTTCCGCCCAAAAGAGGTTCCATTATCGCTACAGGCATTTTTGCCGCGGCCGCGCGAAGGCCCTTTACACCGGCCTGAAAATTCTCATCTGAATAGTTGTATTGAATCAGGGACAAATCCCAATCGTAATCATCAATTATTTTAAAAAATTCATCCTGGGAACCATGAAAGGAAAAACCGATCTGCCCGATTTGACCGGATTTCTTTTTTTGTGCAATCCAGTCTTCTATCCCCCAGCTCTTCAGTTTTGCCCACTGCTCCGTATCCGACAGCAGGTGCAGCAGGTAATAATCGATATAATTTGTTTTTAGCCGGTCAAAATGCTGATTAAAATACTTGTCTATATCCGCAGGATTCCTGAGCAAGATCAGGGGCAGTTTGGTGGCGATATAAACTTTCTCCCGCACCCGGTTTTTATCCAGAACCGCGCCCAGCGCTTCCTCATTACCCGGATAGATCCAGGCAGTGTCAAAGTAGTTAACGCCCATTTCAATTGAACGCATGACCAATTCTTCGGTCTTCTGCATATCGGTTCTGCCGAAAGTTCTGGGAAAACGCATACACCCGAAACCCAGGATCGACAACTTATTACCCGTTTTTTTATCAATGCGGTACTGCAAATGGTTCTCCTTACGGGCTCATTATAGATTAATATTTGAATTGAGGGTAGTTGTACCTGACATGATTTTCCTGTTAATATAGTAACAAATACCAAGATAGTATCTGGAGGAACAAATGAAAAGGATTGTAATTGTACTGCTCTGCGTGTTGACGGCGGCAACGGTTTTTGCCCGCGGGAAAACCGAAACTACAAAGGAAAAGTTTATTATGGGTTTGGATGATTCCTTCCCGCCCATGGGTTTCCGCAACGAAGCGAACGAGATCGTAGGCTACGATGTGGAACTTGCCAAAGAAGCAGCAAAACGGATGGGTGTAGAACTGATCCTTCAGCCTATTGACTGGGCTGCCAAGGAGCAGGAACTGAATACCAAACAAATCGACTGCATCTGGAACGGTTTTACCATTACCGAGGAACGCAAGAAGAATGTGCTCTTTACTCCCCCTTACCTGCGAAACGCCCAGGTAATTGTGGTAAAAGCGGATTCTCCGGTACAGACCCTGGCGGATTTGGCGGGCAAGACCGCAGGAACCCAGGCAGGTTCCGCTTCAATCGAAGCGATTGACGACGCTCCCGAATTCAAGGCGAGCCTGAAGAATGTCATCGAATACAAAGACTTCCTTACCGCATTGATGGATCTTGATGTTGGCGGGACAGACGCGGTTGTTATCGACCTGGTAGTGGCGAACGATAACATCAACCGGTCGGGCAAACCCTTCCGCATTTTAGGTGAAACTCTGGGCGAGGAAGAATTCGGCATCGGGTTCCGTTTGGGCGACACTGCCCTGAAGGACAGGGTTTGGGCCGCGCTGCTGGATATGGCAAAAGACGGCACTATCGCCGATATCGCTACCCGTTGGCTGGGCGCAGATATTTCCATCGTTGGAAAATAAGCCGCACGAAATATAAATTATGCTCCAGTTGATTGGCAATATGCTCAAGGGAGCAGGGGCTTCTCTGGAAATATTTTTCCTGACCCTGCTCTTCTCCCTGCCCCTTGCTCTGCTTGTCACGTTCGGGAGAATGTCACGTAATAGGGCGCTCAGCGGCATCGTCAAATTTTACATTTTGATAATGCGCGGAACGCCCCTTATTTTACAGATCATTTTTGTCTACTTTGCGCCAAAGCACCTGGAAAGATTTTTGTTAGCCAGCCTGTCTTCCTTTATTACCGCGCCGGGCTTCTGGATCAGTTTAAAATTCATTCTTTCCTACAACCGTTTTATTGCGGTTATCATCGCCTTTACGCTGAACTATGCCGCATACTTCGCGGAAATTTACCGGGGCGGGATCGAGTCCATTGCCAAAGGGCAGTACGAAGCCGCTAAAGTTTTGGGGTTTACGAACTCTCAAACATTTATCAGAATCATCCTGCCCCAGGTGGTCAAGCGGATACTTCCCGCTGCGGGGAATGAAATTATCACCCTGGTAAAAGACACCGCCCTTGCCCAGGTAATCGGCGTTGTGGAACTGTTTCGTATTGCCCAGACAGCTGCAGCCAGGCAGTTTTCAACCACGCCGCTTTTCATAGCGGGTGTTTTTTATCTTTTTATGAACTGGGTGGTAACGGTTGGCCTAAGCCGTTGTGAAAAAAAACTTTCGTATTATATGTAGCAGATAACGGATAAAATATGGAAATTATCAAAGTAGAGAATCTGATTAAATCCTTTGGCAATCTAACAGTATTAAAAAACATTTCCTTTTCCGTGAATCAGGGAGAAGTCGTGGCGGTTATCGGGCCTTCGGGTTCGGGGAAATCCACCCTGCTGCGCTGCATCACCCACCTTGAGCTTGTTGACGGCGGAAGCATAACCCTGGCAGGAAAGGACATGGTTAAGGACGGAATTTACGCTCATGCGGGAGAATTGCGGGAAATCTGCCTGAAACTGGGTCTGGTTTTCCAGAACTTCAATCTTTTCCCACACTTTTCCGCAGAGCGCAACATTACCGAAGCCCAGGTTCACGTACTGCGCCGGTCAAAAGCCGATGCCAAAAAGCGGGCGGCTGCGTTACTCGAAAAGATGGGGCTTTCCGATAAAACCCGCTCCTATCCCTTTGAACTTTCAGGCGGCCAGCAGCAGCGTGTTTCCATTGCACGCGCCCTCGCCCTTGACCCGGAAGTGCTCTTCTTCGACGAACCCACCAGTGCGCTTGATCCCGAACTGACCGGAGACATTTTAAAAGTTATACGAAACCTCGCCAACGAGAAAATGACCATGGTGATAGTTACCCACGAAATTCCCTTTGCCCGCGAAGTAGCAGACCGGGTTCTGTTCATGGACGATGGAGTCTTTATCGAAGAAGGCCCCGCGGCAGCAGTAATCGACAACCCCCGCCTTGAGCGGACAAAAGCATTTCTGGCGCGTCTTTCCAGAGTTCCCGAATAACCCTCTTAATCCTCTGTCTCTTCGACGACGTAATCATTCTGGACAGATACCTCGGCTTCAAGGGCTTCGGCTTCTTCCTGTTTGCGCCTTTCGAGTATCTCGTGCATATAAACGTCCAGATCCTGGCTTTCTTCATCGTAGAGTTTGATGTCACGGTAGCGTTTCATGCCGGTGCCTGCGGGGATGGGATGGCCGATGATGATGTTTTCCTTCAGGCCGCGCAGGTAATCGGTTGAACCGGCAATGGCGGCATTGGTAAGCACCCTGGTTGTCTCCTGGAAACTGGCCGCAGAGAGGAATGAATCGATGTTGAGCGAAGCCTTGGTTATTCCCTGGAACATGGGCTGGGCGATTGCGGGCTGTCCGCCTTCGGCGATTACCCGTGCGTTTTCCTCGTAGAAACGGTATTTGTCCACCATGGAGCCGTAGATAAATTTGGTATCGCCGACAAAACGGATTTCTACTTTACGCATCATCTGCCGTATGATAACGCCGATATGCTTGTCGTTTATGGATACGCCCTGCAGGCGGTACACCTGCTGAACCTCGTCCATCAGATAACGCTGTAAGGTGCTTTCACCCAGTATGTGAAGCACATCATGAGGATTGGTATTTCCCACGCACAGGGGTTCTCCCGCTTCCACCGTGTCGCCGTCTCGTACCAACATACGCTTGTTTGTGGGGATCAGGTGCGAGAATTCCTTGCCGAATGCGTCTACTACGGAAACCTTCTGCTTGCCCTTTGCCTTGCCCCGAATAATGACGGTTCCGGAAACCTGGGCAAGGATTGCCGGGCTTTTGGGCTTGCGGGCTTCGAAAAGTTCGGTGACTCTGGGAAGGCCGGAAGTGATGTCCATGGCTTTCGCTGATTCTTTAAGCGTCTTGGCAATAGTTTTGCCCGCCCGGATCTTTTCACCTTCATCAACCAGAATGTAAGCGCTTCCGGGGAGGAAATAAGAAGCAACTTCATTACCGGCATCATCACTGACAATGATGCGCGGCTGCTTGCTTTCGTGCTGAAACTCCGTTATGCGCTTTTCCGTGTTGCCGGTATCTTCGTTATATTCCTCTTTCATGGTTGTGCCGGGAATAATGTCTTCAAACTTTACTATTCCGCCCGCTTCGGCGATGATCGGATCGGAGAACGGGTCAAAGGTAGCGATAGTTTTTTCGGCATCGACAACGGTTCCTTTCTGCACGATAAAATCGGAACCGTTTCTGATCTCAATTTTCTGTTCCTGACCGATTAGACAAAGGGTATCGCCTTCGCTCTTTTTCAGGATCATGGCGTACGCAATATCCGGCGAAAAAATGTCCTGCCCGCCGCGCTTGATGATCACATCGCCGCGATTCACCCTCTTTCCGTCCGCGATTAGCAGTTTGTCGCCCGGTTCAATTTTGTACTCTTTCATTACTTTGTTGACAACAGCGTGTCCTTTGCGGGTAAAGAGCAAATGACCGTTCTCCAGTACTATGTGAGTTCCGGTAATATCCTTTATATATACCGGATACTTCAACAGGATATGGCTTTCTTCACTAACCTTGGTCGCTACGCCGCCGATGTGGAAGGTACGCATGGTAAGCTGGGTACCCGGCTGGCCAATGGACTGAGCCGCGATGGTTCCGACCGCCTCGCCGATATCAACCGCCCGGTTGGTGGCAAGGTTGCGCCCGTAACATTTGCGGCAGACGCCGTACTTGGCTTCGCAGGTCAGAACCGTCCTGATGCGTACGGTCTCAACTTCGGCTTTACCGATAGCGGCGGCAATCTCCTCCGTGATTTCTTCGTTAACATCAACAATAAGCTCTCCGGTTATGGGATGCTTGACCCGCTCCAGGGTAAACCGCCCGATAATACGATCGCTTAACGGTTCTACGATATCCTCACCCTGCTTGATTGCCGTATAGGAAATTCCGTTGATGGTTCCGCAGTCGTCTTCGTTTACCACCATGTCCTGTGCAATATCAACAAGACGGCGGGTCAGGTAGCCGGCTTCGGCTGTTTTCAGAGCGGTATCGGTAAGCGCTTTACGCGCACCGTTTGTAGAAATGAAAAACTCGATAACCGAGAGGCCTTCCTTAAAGTTTGAACGAATTGGAAGTTCATTGATGCCGCCGGAAGGCTTTGCCATAAGGCCGCGCATACCCGCAAGCTGCTTTATCTGGTTACGGCTTCCGCGCGCGCCCGAGTTGGCCATCATCCAGATTGAATTGAAACCGTCCCTGTCCGATTCCAGGGTCTTCATCGTAATATTGGTCAGGTCTTCGTTGGTTTTCGTCCAAACGTTAACAACATTGTTGTAGCGTTCTTCATTGGTTATAAGCCCCAGGGTATGCTGTTTCTGGAAAGACTCAACCTCTTTATTTGCCTTATCGATCATTGCGGTTTTTTCTTTGGGAACCACAATATCATCCACGCCGATTGTTGCGCCGAATATTGTCGCATAACGATAGCCGGTGGACTTTATCGCGTCCAGCATCTTCACCGTAATCCAGGAACCTTTTTTCTTGAACACATACTCAATAAGGGCCTTTAGTTCCTTGTCTTTCAATTCGTAATTGATAAAGGGAATCTCCGGCGGGAGTTCTTCGTTAAACACCAGCCTTCCGGCGGATGTTACAATAGCGCCGTCCGCAGTAGGAGCGGCTGCATTGCCGACCTTGTCCCAGATCGGGTGCTTGACGGGCTTGACCCGGACAGCCGCTTCCCAATCCAGAGCCTTGCTTTCCACCGCCATCAGAACTTCTTCTGTGGTGGAATAATAGGGTATCTTGTCCCTTGTCTGCGGTTTTGATAAACCGGGACGCTTGGCGTTGGTTTTAATCCTGGTAAGGAAGTTGATTCCCAATACCATGTCCTGAGAGGGGAACACGATTGTCTTTCCGTTGGCGGGGTTAAGAAGATTCCGCGCCGAAAGCATGAGCGTCCAGCATTCCATCTGGGCGGCCTGAGTCAGCGGTACGTGCACCGCCATTTGGTCGCCGTCAAAGTCGGCGTTAAACGCATGGCAGACAAGGGGGTGCAGTTTAATGGCTTTTCCTTCCACCAGCACGGGCTCAAACGCCTGAATACCCAGCCGGTGCAGGGTGGGTGCGCGGTTGAGCAGCACCGGGTGTTCCTTTACCACCTCGTCAAGAATAGCGAATACTTCGGGGGTTTCCTGCTCAACCAGCATCTTGGCTTTTTTGATATTGAAAACCACATCCTTGTCAACGAGCTTTTTCATGATGAAGGGCTTGAACAGTTCAAGCGCCATCTTGGTGGGAAGTCCGCACTGCCACATTTTAAGGTCGGGCCCCACGGTAATAACCGAGCGTCCTGAATAGTCAACGCGCTTTCCAAGCAGGTTTTGGCGGAAGCGCCCCTGCTTTCCCTTGAGCATATCGCTGATCGATTTAAGCGGCCGGTTGGAAGAACCCTTCACCACTTTCTTTTTCTTGGAATTGTCAAATAACGCATCCACCGCTTCCTGCAGCATCCGCTTTTCATTGCGGATAATGATGTCCGGCGCATTGAGACTCTGCAGTCTTTTAAGCCGGTTGTTCCGGTTAATCACCCTGCGGTACAGATCGTTCAGATCGCTGGTGGCAAAACGCCCGCCGTCAAGCTGAACCATGGGGCGCAGTTCGGGCGGAATCACCGGGATCACGGTGAGGATCATCCACTGAGGTTTGTTTTTCGAATTGCGGAAATTTTCGACGATCTCAATCCGCTTCAGAAGCCGCTTGTCGCTCTTGGCGCCCTTTTCGATCATCTTGGTTCGCAATTCCGCCGCCATCTGATCCAGGTTGAGGTTTTCCAGCAGAGTGCTGATCGCCTCGGCGCCCATGCCCGCGCTGAAGCCGCCGCCGTAACGTTCCTGGGCGTCGGAGTATTCATCTTCGGAAAGGAGCTGGCCCTTTTTCAAATCGGTGTCGCCGGAATCAATAACAACGTATTTCTCATAGTAGAGCACCGCGCGCAAGGCAGTGGTCGTAAGGTCGAGAAGCAGGCCCATGCGGCTGGGGACAGAGCGGTAATACCAAATATGAGAGACAGGAGCGGCAAGCTCAATATGGCCCATTCTCTCGCGGCGGACTTTGAAATGGGTAACCTCTACGCCGCAGCGGTCGCAGATCACGCCCTTGTAACGGATCGACTTGAATTTTCCGCAGTAACATTCCCATTCCTTGGTTGTACCAAAGATCCGTTCGCAGAAAAGACCGTCTTTCTCCGGCCTGAGCGTCCGGTAGTTAATCGTCTCCGGTTTTTTTACTTCGCCATAAGACCACGACCGGATCATGTCCGGTGAAGCCAGCCGTATCATTATCGAATCAAAATCTTGAATGTCACGCATCGCTACCCTCTATTTGGTTAAAAATTACTTCCCGACTTTGTTATTAATTCCTCATCCTTTTCGGTGAGGGGTATCTGTTTTCCTTTGACATCGAAGATGGTCAAATCCAGGGCAAGGCCCCGCAATTCCTGAACCAGTACGTTGAACGATTCGGGGATTCCCGCAGTGGTAGAAGGCTCGCCCTTGACAATGGCCTCGTAAATTTTGGAACGGCCGGTCATGTCGTCCGACTTAATCGTTAGGAGCTCCTGCAATGTGTTGGCCGCGCCGTACGCTTCCAATGCCCACACTTCCATTTCACCGAGACGCTGGCCGCCGAACTGCGCCTTTCCGCCCAGTGGCTGCTGAGTTACCAGAGAGTACGGGCCGGTGGAGCGGGCGTGCATCTTGTCGTCTACCAGATGGTGCAGTTTGAGGAAGTAAATTATTCCGCAGAAAATCGGGTTAACAAATGTTTCGCCGGTTCTGCCGTCCCTCAGCATGACCTTGCTGTTTACCGGCAGGCCCGCTTCTTTCAGTTTATCGCCTATCTGCTCCGCCGACGGAGACTGGAAAACCGGCGCGGAATACCACTCGCCCAGAGTGGAACCCGCCCAGCCCAGCTCCGTTTCCAGAAGCTGCCCGATATTCATACGGGAAGGAACGCCCAGAGGCGTAAGGCAGATATCCAGAGGAGTGCCGTCTTCCATGTAGGGCATATCTTCTTCGGCGAGGATACGGGCGACAACGCCCTTGTTGCCGTGGCGGCCTGCCATCTTGTCGCCTTCGCGGAGTTTCCGCTTGGTAGCGATTAACACCTTTACCACTTCATCAACACCGGGGCTCAAAGAGTCATGCTCTGTCCGTTTGAGCCGCTGAATATCAATGATGGTTCCTTCAATACCGTGCGGCACCTTGAGCGAAGTATCCCGCACTTCCTTGGCTTTTTCACCGAAAATCGAGTTGAGCAGTTTGAATTCGGGAGTAGTCTCGGTCTCGCTCTTGGGAGTTACCTTGCCGACAAGGATGTCGCCCGAACGCACCTTGGCGCCCACGCGGATAATGCCCTCGCCGTCCAGGTTATCAAGACTCTTCTCTGACGTGTTGGGAATATCCCTGGTGATTTTTTCCGGCCCCAGTTTTGTTTCCCGTATTTCAACGATGAACTCTTTTATATGGATGGAGGTAAACATATCGTCCTTTACCACCCGTTCGGAGATAAGGATCGAATCTTCGTAGTTGTAACCGTTCCAGGGCATAAAGCCCACGAGGATGTTGCGCCCAAGGGCGAGCTCGCCGTTCTGGGTAGCGGGCCCGTCCGCAATTACCTGTCCGTTGATAATTTTTTCACCGGGGCTTACAATAGGCCGCTGATTATAGCACGTATCCTGATTGGTTCTCTGGAACTTCACCAGCTTGTAAACATCATTGCCGTTTTCATCGATTACCGCCTGGGCAGACGGTTTCGCAGCGCCCGCTCTTTCGGGCTTTATGACAATCTCCCGGGACGTTACGCGAAGCACAGTCCCTCCCCGCCGGGCTTTGACGAGTACGCCCGAATCGTAAGCGCATTTTCCTTCCATTCCGGTTCCGACCCTTGGCGCTTCGGGGAAAACCAGGGGGACTGCCTGACGCTGCATGTTGGAGCCCATCAGAGCGCGGTTTGCGTCATCGTGTTCAAGGAAGGGAATAAGCGAAGCAGATACCGAGATGATCTGTTTCGGCGATACGTCCATATACTGAATATCTTCGGGCTTGCGGGTTGTGTAATCTCCCTGGTGGCGGCAAGAAATCTGGTTATCGGCGAACGAACCGTTGGTATTGATCTTTGCCGAAGCCTGTGCGACAAAATAGCGATCCTCGTCTATGGCGTCAAGGTATTCTATTTCTTTGGCGGCAATGCCCTTGTGCACTTTGCGGTACGGAGTTTCCAGAAAACCGTAATCATTAACGCGGGTGTAATTTGCCAGCGAAACAATCAGGCCGATGTTCGGACCTTCGGGAGTTTCGATGGGGCACATTCTGCCGTAGTGGGTGTAATGCACATCACGCACTTCAAAGCCGGCCCGGTCGCGGGAGAGGCCGCCGGGGCCGAGGGCGTTAAGCCGCCGTTTGTGGGTCAGCTCCGCAAGCGGGTTTACCTGATCCATAAACTGAGACAACTGGCTGGAACCGAAAAATTCCTTAATCGCCGCGACAATGGGCTTTATGGAAATCAACTCCTGAGGTTTGATGGTGTCCGTTTCTTTAAGGCTCATCCTTTCCTTGGCGATCCGCTCCATGCGGCTGAAAGCGGTTTTCATCTGATTCGCCATCAACTCACCGACAGAACGCACCCGCCTGTTACCCAGGTGATCGATATCATCAATGATTGCATCACCCACATAAACCTTGATAAGCTGCTTCATGGTGGTGGTTATGTCTTTTTTGGTAAGGGTGAATTCTTCCAGAGGAGGCTGATGGTTGAACTTTTTGTTGAGTTTGTAACGCCCCACCCTGCCAAGATCGTAACGGC
>Ga0082212_10008580_pt1 | contig 13316 bp, 14 predicted proteins | sample TergutNt197P3_FD_71548 | JGI IMG/M metagenome (GOLD analysis project Ga0082212, IMG submission 71548) | Neocapritermes taracua P3 segment gut microbial communities from Petit-Saut dam, French Guiana - Nt197 P3 | ecosystem: Host-associated > Arthropoda: Insects > Digestive system > Gut ... | reverse complement strand
AAGCCGGCCGTCCCGTTGGGGGTGCCCAGGGAGGTGATGTTGGTGCCCATGTTTATCACCGTGGCCACGTTTTGATACCACTCCAGGGAAAAAACGCCATCCTGATAGGCGATATCCATTTCGGCAATGAAGACGGAGGCCACGAACACGCTGTCGCTGACCATGGACAAAACCCCGTTGACGATATACAGAACCAGCAACTGCGCGGACCCCTCAAAGGACAACACCCAACGTATCGCCGGACCGACGAGATGCTGATCGTGAACCACGGCCAGAATGGCGAAAAAAATGACGATGAGGGTCACAAAGGGCATGGCGTTGTTGAAGGCTTCGGCGAAATCGTGTTCCTTGGTCATGCCGGTGAAGGCGGAAAGAATTATGATGACCGCCAGACCTATGAGGCCCACTTCGGCCACATGGAAGGCCAGGGCCAGGAGCAGGAACACCGCCATCACTCCCTGAAGGATATACTTATACCGGCCCTGGCCGGCGGCCTGCTTGGCCTTCTTTTCATAATCGTTGACGATGAGCTGGCGGATCTGGTCCGACAACTGGTAGCCGAAGCCCGGGAAGTGAAAGATCTCCAGGAGGGGACAGGTGATGAAGCCGACCAGCATCACGGGAACGGCGATAATGCCGCAATGCCGGAAGAACTCGAAAAAAGACCAGCCCATTTTCGTGCCGATCATAAGGTTCTGGGGCTCGCCCACAATGGTCAGGGTGCCGCCCAGGGCCGTGCCCACGGCCGAGTGCATGATGAGGTTGCGCAGAAAACCGCGGAATTCATCAAATTCCGCGTTGGCCTGATTCTTGGGGTCGTCGGCGTAGGCGCCGGCCACCCGGTGATAGATGGCGAAAAAGTTGAAGCACACGGCGATGAGCACGGCCAGCAAGGTCAGGGCGTCCAGAAAAGAGGCCGTCAAGGCGCTGACCACGCAGAACACCAGGGAGACCTGCCATTTTTTACGCACCGAGACGAAAAGCTTGGTGAAAAGGAGGGACAAGACATCCTTGAGGTAGTAGATGCCGGCCACCATGAAAATCAAAAGCAACATGGTGGGCAGATTGGCGACCACTTCGTTGTAGATGCTCTCGGGCTTGGCCAGGCCGATGATCGCGGCCTGGATGGCCAAAAGCCCGCCGGCGGGAACGGGGTAGCACTGGAGAGCCAGGGCCAGGGTGAAAATGAATTCCATCAGTATCAGCCAACCCGCCACATAGGGGCTGACGAAGAAAAAAATCAGGGGATTCAAAACCAGAAAGCCCAGAATGGTGTATTTATACCATAAGGGGGTTTTACCCAAAAAATTATTCAATAATACCTGCGGCATGGCGTTCCCCGCGGCAATCAGGTTACGGCGGCCTTAAAGAGTCCGGACGCTCTTATTGTTTTTGGTTGCCGCTGATTATGCCGGAAAAACGCCAAATCCGCAAGGGGGATTGCAGGGCCGATCAACCCTTGACCATAGTATTGAAATTTAGTATCATAACGTTATGAATAATCGTAACCGCAAAACCTTGGCCGCCATTTTCGCCCAGCCTCAAAGAGGCACTATTGATTGGGACGATATTGAAAAGTTGTTTTTGGCCGTTGGAGCCAAGCTGATTGAAGGTCGAGGGTCGCGGGTTCGCTTTGAGGCCGACGGGAAAATGGCCGCTTTTCACCGGCCGCACCCATCTAAAGAAGCGCATGGTTATCAAGTGGCGGTGGCCAGGAAATTTTTGACCGCGATAGGAGTAATGCCAAATGAAACCCATGACCTATAAAGGATATAGCGCCGCTATCGAATATAGCGATGAAGACGGTTTTTTTGTGGGCCAGATAGCTGGCATTCAAGACTTCATAACTTTTCACGGACATTCGGTTGAGGAAATACGGTCCGCTTTTCAGGAGGCGGTTGACGACTATATTGAAGCTTGCGCCAAAGTCGGACGTTCGCCGAACAAACCATATTCCGGCAAACTCGTCTTGCGTCTGCCGCCGGAAATACATGCCAAACTGGCCATCCAAGCTCAAATATCCGGCAAAAGCATAAACAGTATGGTGCTGGAGGCCTTGAGCAACTCCACCCATCAAGGGTGAGTAATTGATTTGTCAATAAGCCTGTGAAGTTTGAGTAGAGGCGGCTGTGGATCCGAGCCTGAAAGAAGCAATACCTGCAATTTCAAATTTTGTGGTGTATCTTCTTGTTATTTTTTTATTTATGTCGGCCCCGGTTTTACTGATTTATCAGCTGTGGAACCTATTTTTTCCTCAAACACGCCTGGTCTATGGGCATTTAGAGGGGCTGAAAGGGTTTTATATTTTACAGCGGTCAAACCCTGGTGATGGGTCGGGGGTTTTATCTCGGCTGGTTCAGGAATCCCCCATTTCTTGGCGTTGGAATTTGAAGGTCCTGAGAAAACTTGAACAGCCGCCAGACCTTAGTTGGCAATTGTTTTTAGTTGGTATTGTTATCCTCGTATTAGGATTCTTGTCCGATGCAGAAACAAAAAGAGAGATCTGGGTTGTTGCGGGTGTTTCTTTTCTATACTTTTTCCGAGATATATGGGGCCGGTTTTTTCACCTCATCAGCAATCGGAAGAGCGGGACCGACACAATAATTCATCCCCCTCTCGAACCACCGAAGGCGGACATTGCCGAGATGAAGCGATTTCGCTTTATTCCTAAACATCTGTTAGCCGCTCTGGAAATTAAAAACGGCAAGTTGAACATTAATTTTCAAGGCTATTTTATCGTGCATGGCTCCACCATCCTGGCCGCGACCAATGAAGAACGCGGTCTCCTTAATGATCCGAGAGATCTCAGGGATTTCTGCATATTTTTTGGCAATAAAATGACTTTCGCTTCGGCCGTCTTGGGAATGATCTTGTGGCTGGCTTTAATGGTGCCGCCCGGAATATGGCGGGGATTATTGCGGGGAAGCCCAGTTTGGGCCGCTCTGGGGCATATTCTTCCTTTCCCGGTCCTGGCACTGGTTTTCTGGTTTTGCTTGGGCTGGCTTAGGTTCACACGCCTGAGCCGCGCCATGCGGTCGCTTATCGAAGAATTAAGCCGACAGCCTTATTACGAACCGCGCTACGGCCAGGTAGGCGGAGAATCCGCCTTTGAATGGAAAACCCTGGCCGCCGTTATAGGTTTGTTTTTTTCTGTCTGGTTGACTTGGCGGTTGCTTGCGGGCTTATAAGAGGACAAGGCTGACTGAAGCCCGGCCTCCGGCTTTGAGGCGCGCCTCTTCGCCGGGGTGGCGGTTGGTGGGAGCCGATGGCCTTTTGGTCAGGCCCGGGCCAAGAGGGGTCGGACAGTGTTTTGAAAGCCCAGCTTGACCGCGGCGTAGGCCCCGGCCGCCTGGGAGCCGAATCCATCTCCGTTGGCGGGCATCTTCTCCGGGGTCGGCGAGGCGTTCAAAGTGGCCGACCCGGCCGAACCGTAGGCCGCCGGGGAAGCCTCTTCCCGGCCCTGCCCTTCAACTTTCTCTTGATCCTCCTGGACTTTTTTGGCCTGGAGCCGCCTAATATCAGCCTCGGCCTTGGCGGCCACGGCCAGGTCCTGGCTGGAGGGCCGGGCCGGCGCGGTGGCCCCGCGCTTGACTGATTCCGCATCCCTTAAAGCCTGGTCGGTGTTGGAGGAGCCGCCCCGGCGGATGCTCACCTCGCCGCCCACGGCGTATTGCCGGCCGTCCGGGCCGGTCTGATAGGTATATTGAGGGCTACCGGCCAGGCCACCGGAGGCGGCCACATGGGCCTGTTCGTGGACCTTGACTTCCTGGTCGCGCTGGGCCAACTGGCGCACCTGGGCCTCCTCCTCGGGGCTCAGTTTCTTGAGCGGTCCCTCGGCCTGGCCTGGGCCGGTTTCTTCCCCTTCGGCCGGAGCCGCTTCCGGGGTCTCCTCCCCGGGGGAGGCCAAGCCGGGCTGGAGCAGGCCCAAGGCGCCTTCGGCCGTGAGTTGAGCCTTAGCCTCGGCCCGGCCGGCGGCCCTTTCCTCGGGCGAAAGCGGCGGGGGCGCGGGACGGGAGGCCCGGGGGGCCTCGGCCAAAGCGGCGGCTTCGGCCCCGCCGGCTGATTCGGGCAAAATCTGATCGGCCGATGGGACGGCCTCGCTCTTATTGGCCCTTTGGATATGGTCGCAAAACCTCAGGCTGACGGTCAGGCCCGATGAAGCCAAGGCATTCAAAAAACTCATGGTAATCCACCTCCCGCCCGGCTGGACCCATTCCTCGGGCGCAGCTCAAGGGTGAACCGTTACCGCTTTCTTATCGGCCAATGGCAGCTTGAACTTTAGATATGCTGGGAATAGCCGGTCAGAGAGGCCGGAGGCCGTAGTCCTCGAAATGGGGGGCCAGGTCGCGGCCGAAGATATGGCCGCCCTTTTTCAGAAGAAGCCAATGGTCGGCCAGGCCGGCCACCAGGGACGGCTCGTGGGTGACCAGCACCGTGACCACCCCTTCGGCCTTTAGGCGAGCCAGGTCGGCCAGGGCGGCCTTAAGGCCCGGCCAGTCCAGCCCGGCCAGAGGCTCGTCCAAAAGCACGGCCGCCGGCCGCCGGGTCAGGGCCGAGGCCAGGGCCAGCCGCTTTTTCTGGCCCAGGGAGAGGGTCTCCACGGGCTGATCCAGAAATGGTTCCAGGCCCCAGTGCCGGATAAGTCCTTCCAGCATTTCAACCGTCGCCCCGTCCCTGAGGTCCAGGCCCAGGGTCAAGTCCTCCCGGCCCGTCTCGCCCAGAAGCCAATGGTCGATATTCTGGGGCAGGAAGGCCGTGCGGTCCCGCAGAAAATCCCGGGCGGCCGGGCCGCTTTCCCCATCCACCGCAATCTCCCCGGAATCCGGGGCCAGAAGGCCGGCCAGAAGGGCCAGGAGGGTCGATTTGCCGCTGCCGTTGGCTCCGGCCAGAACCAGGACCTGGCCCGAGGCCGCCTCGAAACTCACCTCGCGCAGAACGGGGGCCTTCGGGTCATACCCGAAGGTCAGGACCCGGGCGGCCAGCCGGGTCAAGGCCGGCCCCCGCCCGCCAGGCGAGCAAAGCGGGGCGAAGAGGCCAGGGAGGCGGCGGCGGCGATCTTGACCAGATCTCCGGGCAGGAAAACCAACAAGACCCGGCCCACATCCAGGGGGGCCTGCCCGGTGTTGAGCCAGACGCCCCAGAAGCCGCAGAAATGCAGGACGATAGTGGCCGCCAAAGCCCAGAAAAAAGCCCGGCCGAAACTTGGCCGGCCCCGGCGGGCCGCCAGCCCGGCCACGGCCGCCACCAGGGGAAAGGCCAGGGCGTAGCCGGCGGTGGGCCGGAAGATGATGGAAGGCCCGCCCGCGCCCCCGGCGAAGACCGGCAGACCCAAAAGCCCGGCCAGGAGATAGAGGGCCGCGGCCTGGGCCCCGAAGCGCGGCCCTTCGGCCAGCCCGGCCAGGAGCACAAAGAAGGTCTGCAGGCTCAGGGGCACCACGGGCAGGGGGATGGTCAGCCAAGCCCCCACCCCGATAAGGGCCGCCCACAGGCTCAGGCGCACCAGGCGCCTGATCTCCATAAGAGTGGGAGGGGAAGCGCCCATAAAAAATCAGGGGCAGAGGGGGGCCAAAGCCAGGCCCTCGGTCTCGGCCCAGCCGTTAAGGAGGTTGAAATTGGCCAAAGCCTGGCCGGAAGCCCCCCGGCAGAGGTTGTCAAGAGCCGAGATGATCTTGACCAGGCCGCTGCGGGGGTCGGGGAAGAGGCTGAGGTCGCAGAAATTGGTGCCCCGCACCTCGATGGTCCGGGGTTCGAAGCCGGAGGGACGCACCCGGACAAAGGGGGCCTTTTGGTAAAAATCCAGATAGATGGCCCGCAGTTCCTCAACCGGGGGGGCGGAGGCGAGCCGAACGTAGATGGTGGACAGGATGCCCCGGTTAAAGGGAGCCAGGTGGGGAGTGAAGGCCACGGTGAGGGGCCGGCCGGCCAGGGCCGACAGTTCCTGCTCCATTTCCGGGGTGTGGCGGTGACCAACGACCTTGTAAGCCTTGAAACCTTCGGCCACCTCGCAGAAGGAGGTCCCGGGCTGACCGCCCCGGCCGGCGCCGGTGACCCCGGAGGCCGAATCGACAATGACGGGCCAATCCTCGGCCAAGAGCCCGGCTCTGGCCAGAGGGGCCAGGCCTAAAATGGCCGAGGTGGGATAGCAGCCGGGGTTGGCCACCAGCCGGGCTCGTCCCAAGGCCTGGCCCCATATTTCCGGCAGGCCGTAAACAGCCTCGGCCAGAAGCCCGGAGACGGTGTGGGGCTGATACCACTCGGCGAAAACCGCCGCGTCCTTCAGGCGGAAGTCGGCTGACAGGTCGATGACCCGGGCTCCGGCGGCCAGAAGGTCCGGGGCCAGGGTCTGGGCCGCGCCGTGAGGAGCGGCCAGGAAAAAGATCCCGGCCCGGCCGGCCGCCTGTTCCGGAGCCTCGAAAACCAGGCGGTCATAATTGGCCAACCCGGCCAGACCGGGGAAAACCTGGGTCAAGGCCCGGCCGGCCTCCTGCCGGGAAGTGATGACGGCCACCTCCGGCCTCCGGGGGTGCTGGGCCAATAGGCGCAACAATTCCAGGCCGGTGTAACCCGTGGCCCCAACCAGACCTACTTTCATGCGCAACTCCGCCAAAAAAAGACCGCGCCTTTCAGCCGGCGCGGTCTTGAGATAAAAACAGGTTTCGCCCGGCTTAACGCTTGGAATACTGGTAGCGGGCCCGGGCGCCTTTCTGACCGTATTTCTTGCGCTCTTTTTTGCGGGCGTCGCGGGTGAGGAACCCGGCTTTCTTCAGGGCCGTCCGGCAGGCGGGGTCGTATTCCAAGAGGGCCTTGGCAATGCCGTGGCGGATGGCCCCGGCCTGCCCGACTATGCCGCCGCCGGAAGCCAGGATATAAAAGTTGAACCGGCCCTTGGAGTTGGTTAGATCCAGGGGCTGTTCCACCACCAGCTTCAGGGTGTCCTGGCCGAAATAATCATCCAGGGGCCTCTGGTTGATGCTGATCTGGCCCGCGCCCGGGGTCATCCAGACCCGGGCGATGGAAGTCTTGCGCTTACCCGTGGCGTAGAATCTGTCCGCCATTTATTCTCCTTGCCTAAGGCCGAACCTTGGGGGCCGGACCTAGGGTCCTAGTTGAAAAGTTCCAGCTTTTCAGGCTTCTGGGCCTGGTGGGGATGCTCGGCCCCGGCGTAAATCTTAAGCTTCTTCAACTGCCGGCGGCCCAGGCTGTTCTTGGGCAGCATGCCGCGCACGGCCAGCCTCAGCACTTCGCCGGGCTTGCGGGCCAGAAGGGTCTTGGCCACCGTTTCCTTAAGGCCGCCGATGAAGCCGCTGTAACGGTAATATACCTTCTGGTCTAGTTTGCGGCCGGTCAGGCGCACCTTGCCGGCATTGACCACGACCACGAAATCGCCCGTATCGTTATGGGGGGTGAAGATGGCCTTGTGCTTGCCCCGCAGGCGGCGGGCTATCTCCGAGGCTAGACGGCCCAGGACCAAGCCTTCCGCGTCCACCACGAACCACTTCTTGTCAACTTCGTTTTCCTTCGCCATAAAAGTTTTGCTGATCATGGCCGCCTTCCTGACCCCTTCTCCCGATTCGGAACTTATCTTAGTATCACGGCGGCTTATTTTTGTCAACATCTTTCGGCTGGTCAATATTGCCATTTCAACCGGTTGGTGCTAGAGTGCCGGTCTGTATTTAGGAGAAAGCATGGGACCTGATTCGATGGCGGCGGCCGAAGGCGTCCCGGCCCGGCCCCGGAGCCTGGGCGAGACCTGCAAAGCCCTGTCCCCCCGGCACCGCTGGCGGGGAGTCAACGGCTACCGGCATCTGCTGAGCCTGGGCCTGCCTATCGTCGCCTCCAACATCTCCGTTTCGGCCATGCTGTTCACCAACCGGCTCTTTCTGAGCCACTATTCCCTGGAAGCCGTGGCCGCCTCGCTTCCGGCCGGGGTGACCTATGTGACGGTCACAGCCTTTTTCCAGGGCCTGGTCGGCTACGTCAGCGTCTTCGCCGCCCAATACACCGGGGCCGGCCGGCCCCGCCGGGCCGCGGACGCCCTCTGGCAGGGCCTTTACCTGTCCGCCCTGTCCGGGTTGCTCATCGGGCTGACCTATTTCGCCGCCCCCTTCATGTTCCGCCTGGGGGGCCACCCCCAACATATCCAGGAGCTGGAGGTCACCTACTACCGCATCTTGTGCGTGCCCGCGGCCCTTAACCTGGTCTTTCTGGCCCTGGCCTCCTTTTTGTCCGGCCTGGGCCGCACCCGGGTGGTCATGTGGGTCAACCTGGCCGGGGCCCTGGTCAACATCCCCCTGACCTATTTCCTTATTTTCGGCCTCAACCTCGGGGATTTCCGGGTGTTCGAGGCCCACGGCGTGCCCGGGGCGGCGGCGGCCGACGTCATAAGCTGGCTGGTGGTCGCCCTTATCTTCGCCCTTATTGTCTTCAACCGGAAAATGGAGGCCAGCCACGGAGTATTCAGCGCCTGGAAGCCGGACCTGAAACTCGTAAAAAGGCTCGTCTTCTACGGCTTTCCGGGGGGGCTCCAGCGCTTTCTGGAACTGGGGGCCTTCACCTTCTTCGCCTTCGCCGTCGGCCGCCTGGGGGAGATATTTCTGGCGGCCAACAACATCATCTTCTCCATAGAGTCCCTGTCCTTTTTCCCCATGCTCGGGGTAGGCATCAGCGTCAGCATCATGGTCGGGCAGTCCATCGGACGGGACCGGCCGGAAGAGGCGGCCGAAGCCATGCTCAGCGGGGTCGGGATCAGCACCTTCTACGTGTCCCTGGTGGCCGCGGGCTTCCTGCTTTTCCCCGAAGCCCTTCTGGGCCTGTTCCTTTCCGGCAGCTATACCCCGGCCGAGGCCCGCCAGATCCTGGACCTGGGGGTGATACTCCTGCGCTTTGTGGTTATATATTCACTATTCGACGGCCTGTATCTCTGCGCCTTCGGAGCCCTGAGCGGGGCGGGGGACGTCTGGTTTCCCATGGCCGCCATGGGCCTCAGTGGACTGGTCTGCCTGGTCCTGCCGATCTGGCTGCTCTTTGGGCTGGGCCTGGCCTCCATCAACAGCCTGTGGATAGTCTTCGTCGTCTATATCCTTATTTTGAACGCCGCGGGTTGTTGGCGCTATCGCCAGGGCCGCTGGCGTCACAAAAAAGTGATCGAAAAAGCATGAACGTCCTGCCGGAACTGGCCCCCTTCAGGTTCGACCTGCCCCCGTCCCTGGTGGCCCAACGGCCGCCCGCGCCGCGGGGACACTCACGCCTGATGCTCGTCCCCCGCGGGCCGGGGCCGGCCGAGCGGCGCCTTTTTCCGGAACTGCCGGAGCTTTTGCCGCCCGGAGCCCTGTTGGTCTTCAACCAGGTCCGGGTGACCTTCTGCCGCCTTCGAGGCCGCCGGGCCGATACAGGCGGCCAGGTGGAAGCCTTCATCCTGGAGCCGCCGCCGGACGGGACCCCGGCCGGTCCCCAAGACCTGTGGTGCCTGGTCCATCCCGGCCGCCGGGTCAAACCCGGGACCGGCCTCACCTTCAGCCGGCCCGGCCACCGGGACGTTTTGTCCGGCCTGACCCTGGCCGCCGACCCCGAAGGCCGGCGCCTCATCCGTTTTAACTTTGAAAAACCCCCGGCCCTGGTCTTCGAGGAGATCGGCCATGTCCCCCTGCCCTTCTACATAAAAAGACCCGACGACGACGAGGACCGCGACCGTTACCAGACCGTTTTCGGAGTCACCCCCGGCGCCGTGGCCGCGCCCACGGCCGGGCTCCACTTCACCCGGGATATGCTGGCCGAACTTAAGGCGGCCGGCTTTGAGACGGCCGAAGTGACCCTCAAGGTCGGCGCCGGCACCTTCGCCCCCCTGACCCGGACCCAGTTGGCCGAAGGCCGTCTCCACCGGGAACACATCTCCGTGCCGGCCCGGGCGGCCGAGGCCGTGGACCGGGCCCGGCGGACGGGCCGGCCCGTGGTGGCCGTGGGCACCACCGTGGTCCGGGCCCTGGAATGGGCCGCCGCCGAGGGCCCCCCCGCGGCCCGGACGGGCTGGGGCGATCTCTTCATCCGGCCCGGCTACCACTTCCTGGCGGTGGACGGTCTTTTGACCAACTTTCACCTGCCCGGCTCAAGCCTGATAATGCTGACCGCGGCCCTGGCCGGCCGGGAAAAGCTCCTGGCCGCCTACGCCGAAGCCGTGGCCGCGGGCTTCCGCTTCCACAGCTACGGCGATGCCATGCTCATAATATGACCTCTGAAACGCCCGCACCCCAGGCCGACCCGGAACTGGCCTTCCCCCCCCGGCCGCCGGCCACCGGGGAAAAACTGCCCCGGCGCGGCCTGTTGGCCGCCGCCGGACTCGGCGCCCTGCGCCGCTGGGCTCCGCCCGGAGGAGAACGCCGGCCGCCCCTCTGGGGGGGGCTGACCACCCTGACCGTCTGGCCGGACTTTTTCCTGGCCGGGCCGGTCCTGGGAGCGCCCTGGGCCGCGCTGACCCTGGAAGAGCTTTTTCGCCGGGGGGGCGAGGAAATCATCTTTTTCGGCCTGGCCGGCGGGCTGGACGCCGGCCTTAAGCCCGGGGACCTCCTCTGCCCGGAGACCGGCCTGAGCACCGAGGGCACCTCCGCCCACTACCCCGCCCCCTTGAGCCCGGACCAGGACCTGCGCCGCCTCCTCCTGGCCCAGGGCGAACCCCTTTTCGGGGGCGCTATCTGGTCCACCGACGCCCCCTGCCGGGAAACCGCCGCCCAGGTGGCCGCCCAGAAAGCCTCGGGCGCCCTGGCCGTGGACATGGAGACCACGGCGCTGTGGGCCGTGGCCCGCTTCCGCGGACGCCGCCTGGCCGCCCTCCTGGTCATAGACGATCTTCTGTCGGAAAACGGCCATAAACCCGGCCTGGACCGGCCCGGGTTCCGGCGGGGCCTGGACCGGGCGGCCAGGCTGGCCTTAAGGGCGGCCCGGACCATAAAAGACGGCCCCCCCTAATTTTTGGTTTGACTACTTCAATGTCTTATAGTAATTTAGATACAATAAGAGAACTTGACACCCGGTCCGACCGGGGTATCCGAGGCCTTTTGGTGAAGGAACGCCTTTCTGTTAAAGCCAGCCTCCTGGCCTTATTGGCCCTGGCGGTCGGAGGTTGCGGCGCGGTCATTGATTATGCCCAGGACAACGAGCTGCGATGGGGTTTTCTGAATTCGCCCAGCTTCATCAGCCCGGCTCGGCTTCGGGTGGGGGTGGTTCCCTTTTATGACGGGGTGGGCCTGGGCGCCCCGGGGGCCGGACTCAACCTGGCCCGCTTGTTGAGCGAAGAACTGGCCAAGGACTCCCACCTGGAAGTGGTGCCGGCGGAGGAAGTGGACGCGGCCCTGAACGCCTGGGGGTTTTACGGTCCGCTGACCCCGGCCCAGGCCGCCCAGGTGGGTTCCGACCTCCGGCTCAATGCCGTGGTCCTGGGATCGATCTCGGAAATATCGAGTTACAGCCAGCGCAAGGGCTGGCGCCGCCTGGCCCGCATCTTCACCAGCCAGCGGGACTACGTGGACGCGGTGCTGGCCGTCAGCGCCCTGGATTCGGCCACCGGCATAGTCCTGGTCTCCCGGGCCAGCGTGGGCCGGCATGACGACGGCCCGGGCGAAAGACAGTTTTTGGAGGCCGACCTAAGTGAAGGTCCCAGCCAGGAGGCCATGGAGGGCAGCCTGGACGCGGCCCTGGCCGAATCGGCCCACCGGACCCTGGAAGGCCTGGCCGACCTGCCGTTCAAGGCGCGGGTGATATCCACCGACGGCCTGACGGCGGTCATCGCCTTCGGGGCCGATGTGGGCCTCAAAAAAGGCCAAAGGTTCGTCCACCTGGAAATTTTGCGGACCATCACCAACACCATCGGTGAAACCTACCAGGTAATGGGCGCCGCCTCGGCCCGGCTGGCGGTTACGGAAGTGGGCGACCATTACGCCACGCTGGAGTTGACGGAAGGCCAGGTTTTCGCCGGGGACGTGATTCAAACCGTCAATTGAGCCGCCAGGGCCCAAAGGGGGAAAGGAAACCTAAACATGAACCTGAAATTCGGCGTCCTGTTCGCTCTCGGGCTCTGGTTATGGGCGGCCCCCCCGGTCGTTATGGCCCAGGCCGGCAACGCGACGCCGCCGGCGAAAGGTAAGCCTATGTTCGTGCAACTGACCACCAGCCACGGCGACATCATCCTGGAACTCCACCATGAGGCCGCGCCCCGGACCACGGCCAACTTCCTTCAATATGTCCAGGACGGCCACTACGCCGGCACTATTTTCCACCGGGTCATCCCCGGCTTCATGATCCAGGGCGGCGGACTGGACGCGGCCATGAACGAACGGCCCACCCGCCCGCCCATTGAAAACGAGGCCAATAACGGCCTCTTCCATGACCGCCACACCGTGGCCATGGCCCGCACGTCCGACCCCCATTCGGCCACGGGCCAGTTCTTCATCAACACCAAGAAAAACGATTTTCTGAACTTCACCTCGGAGACGACCCAGGGTTGGGGCTACGCCGTATTCGGCCGGGTGGTCAAGGGGCAGGAGGTGGTGGAGGCCATTGAAAAGACGCCCACCACCACCAAGGCCATTCACGAGGATGTGCCCGTGACCCCGGTGATGATCGAAAAGGCCGAAGTGCTGGCCGACTACCAGCCTGATGAGACTTGAAACAATATAAAGAGGTCCGCTTCGTCGGGACAACTGATAGCCGGCGCCCTGAGACCGGCCCTAAAATACAGCGAGGAGGGAAATAAACCATTTACGGTGTGACTTGATTAAGATTCGCCGCCGGCCCCTCGGCTCCGAGGACCGACGCACCTTTTGACACATCATGCAGAAGGAGGAGCAGAAGAACATGAGCCATACAGCCCAATCTCCGGGCCAACGTGCGGATTTGGCCAAACTTGAGCCCGTATTCAAAAAATACAGCGGTTGGACCGGTGCCCTGATCCCTGTCCTGCAGGGAGCCCAGGATGTTTACGGCTACCTGCCGGTCGATGTCATGGAAGCCATTGCCGACAACCTGAACGTCCCCATAAGCCAGGTTTACGGCGTGGTGACTTTTTACGCCCAGTTCCACCTGGAACCTCGGGGCAAGCATATCATCCGCACCTGCCAGGGCACGGCCTGCCACGTGCGCGGCGCTGGCCGGATACTCACCGCTCTCAAGGAGAACCTGGGAGTGGAAGCCGGCAAGACCACCGCGGATCTCCAGTTCACCCTGGAAACCGTGGCCTGCATCGGCTGCTGCAGCCTGGCCCCGGTCATGATGATCGACGAAGACCCCCACGCCCGCCTGAAACCGTCGGGCATAGCTAAAATTCTTGA
>Ga0082212_10008579_pt1 | contig 13317 bp, 12 predicted proteins | sample TergutNt197P3_FD_71548 | JGI IMG/M metagenome (GOLD analysis project Ga0082212, IMG submission 71548) | Neocapritermes taracua P3 segment gut microbial communities from Petit-Saut dam, French Guiana - Nt197 P3 | ecosystem: Host-associated > Arthropoda: Insects > Digestive system > Gut ... | reverse complement strand
TCGACATCGTTTGCCGCGACAGCATAATTCCGTTACGCTGCCATTCCTTCTCCTGGCGATATAGTGGGACGCCCATGACGAACTTCTGCGTCATGATATGGGCTATGGCCTCCGGGGAAGCGAAGCTGCCCTTGATTACCGGGTTATCTGCCGCCGCCTTAACGACAGGCCGTCCATCAGGGTCTTTCTCACATTCACGGCAGCCGTATACCTTGCGGACATGTTCCACGATTTCCACCTGCGCGGGGATTATCTTCAACTCCCGCCGGGTTTCCTCGCCTATCTCGTGAAGCTTATTATCGCATACCGGACATACTTGTTCTTCGGGCAGTAAGGTATGCAGCATTACCGTTACCGGCAGGTTCTCAGGCAGTTTATCGTTGACCAAACGCTTCCGTTTGCGGTAATGCTTCTCTATCTCTACCAGTTTCGGTTCCGGTTTGTTTTCGTCTGCCATGTCTTCCGCTTCGTTGAATATAGAAAGCTGGTCATTGTCATATACGCTCTTTTCGCTTGACGAACCGAAACGGCGTTGCCTGTTCAAACGAAACTGTCCCTCATAGAACGTAACGAGGGTTTCCAGTTCAGCTATGCGGTTTTTCATCGCTTTGAAATTTTCAACACTTAATTCGTTTTCCATATGAGAATTATATAACAAAAACCGCTAATATTCAACATTATTAGCGGTTTTTGTGCAGTTTTTTAATGTTTTTTTATGCTCTTGATATGGTTATTGTTTTTACAATACGATATGTTTTTTATTGTTCTTAATTCATTTTTTTAGATAACGCTATACCCTGTTACCTCTTTCCGTTTAAGCTTCAACTCGACCTTCGCTCCCCCTAAGATGTTTTTTATAAAATGAAAATACAGCAAATATAAACGAAAAAGTACAGCACCTAAAAATAAAAAAGCAGCGATATAAACTGTATGGAAAAATACAGGGGGTCGCGGAAGGGTGTTGGACTTGGAAAAGCAAATATATCTGTCGGGGCTAAGCCGGTATGAAGGGTTAAGCCTGCGGGAGATAGAAAAGAGAAGCGGGCACAATTATCGAACGGTAAAAAAGTACGTAGACATGGAAGATTGGAACGAAGGGAAAAAGCCGCGGAAGCAACGGGTAAAGGGACTTGAGCCGTTAAAAGAAACGATAGACGGATGGCTAAAAGAAGACCAAAAGCGAAGCCGGAAGAATCGGCGGACAGGCACAAAGATATACAACGACCTAAAGGCGGATGAGGAATTAAGCAAGCTATTGACGGTCGGGAAGCAAACGGTAATCAACTATGTCAGCAAACGAAAGGGAGAGCTAACTAAGAAAACGTACAAAACAGCCATGTTTGGTTTGCATTCCATATGTGAGGCCCAGGTAGACTTTGGTGAGATAAAAATAATCACAGCAAATGGGGCAGAGGAAAGCTGGCATGAGCTAGTGATGTCGTTTCCATTCAGTAACGCAGGTTATGCGCAAGTGTGTCGTTTTGAAACAAAGGAATGCTTATGCGAAGCGATGCAGGGAATATTCGAGTACATCGGTGGGGTACCGCTGCGAATCCTGTTCGATAACATGAGCAGCGCGGTGGTGCATATAGAAGAGCACGGTAAGCGTAAGCTGACGGAAATGTTTATGCGTTTTACGATGCATCATGGATTCAAGGCGGAGTTTTGCAACCCAGACGCGCCGCAGGAGAAGGGCAGCGTGGAAAACAAAGTAGGATATATCCGCCGGAATTATCTGTTGCCGCCGCCTGTAGTAGAGGGTCAAGAGGATTTAAAACGCCTAAATCAAAAGCTCTTGGAAGACTGTAATAAAGACCAAAACCGGGAGCATTACGTCAAGAAAGAGCAGATATCAGACTTATTTTTAGAAGAGCAGAAAGCACTGATACCCCTGCCGCGGGAACCGTTCCGGGTGTTTGGTTTGGAAAAAGCAAAAACAGACGGCTACAGCTTTGTGCGTTTTGATAACCACAGATATTCGACCTCACCCGAATACCCCGAATGCGAAGTATGGCTTGAAATCGGGGCTTCCGAGATAAGGGTGCTTAACGAGAACTACGAACAGCTCGCGGTACATAAGCGTAAATACGCGCCGGAAGTCATGCCGACCATTGACTTTGAAAACTATATCGGCAGCTTGTCACGCAAACCAAGGGCATTTCTTGCCTCCCCCTACTTTACCACGCTGCCGGAACCGGTACAGGGGCATCTGAAAAAATGCACCTACCCTGAACTGAAGAAGATGCTTGTAACCCTCGTACCGATAATCCGCGAGGGCAGGATCGGGGACGCAGCGGCGGTATTGGAACTGGCTTCCATACGCAATACCGATGACTTCGTGGCCGCTTACAAAGCCCTAACGGAAGACCCTCGGCAAGCAGAGTCCGTCATAACGGCATCAACGCCGCCACAGCAGCCATACCTGCCAAAGCTAACGCCCTACAGCGCGCTAATGGGGGTGAGGCAATAATGACGTGGGAAATGCTTTCGGATGCGTGTAAGCAGCTTAAAATCGGGCAGAGCGTGGCAAACAACGCAAAAAACATCAAAGCGGATACACACCTTGAGTTTTTGGTCGAGTTGTTCACCAAAGAGATAAAGGAACGGGATATAAAACGCAAAAACGCCTATATAAAGGCGGCTAACTTCGACATCGAAAAGACTTTTGAGAAATACACCTTTGAAGATATCAAGTTTCCGAAGTCACTAAGCCCGGAGGACTTAAAAAACGTAACTTTCATCCCAAAACGGGAAAACATCATCCTTTACGGCAATGTAGGGGCAGGCAAAACGCACCTTGCCATAGCGATGGGCATGGCGGCTTGCAACCTTGGCTATAGGACCCAGTTTTGGCGGACGCCCATGTTAGTAAATGCCTTAACCGAAGCCAAAGCCGAAAGCACTTTATTACGCTTCATGAAGCAGTTCGAAAAGCTGGATTTGCTTATTTGTGATGAGTGGGGCTATGTACCTATTGATTCAGATGGCGCAAAGCTGCTCTTCCAAGTGGTGTCAGAATGCTATGAGCGCAAGTCGTTAATTATCACGACCAATTTAGAGTTTGCCCGCTGGAACGACATTTTTACCGACTCTAAGATAACCGCTGCCCTCCTTGACCGTATAATCCATCATTCCCACTTGCTGGACTACTCAGAGCGCGAATCCCGGCGGTTACAAGATGCGCTTCTTTATATCTCGGTACAGGATTAAATGGACAAGCCCTTTTATGGCCTGTTCAAGTAATAAACATCATAGTTAAGGGCTTTGTGAAGGAGTGCGCTTCACAAAGCCCAAGCAAAAGTATTTTTATATGTTTCCGTATCGTCAAGGTCAGGTAGTATTTTCTTGCACGATAGGGCTGTGCAAGAAAATCTCCACCTTTCCCTTGACGAAACTAGATGTATTGCATTTGCTCACACTGTTAGGCGTTTTGGTGCTGTAAAAATATTTTTATATTTGCTGTCTTTTTTGTTGATAAAAATAATGATGTCGTAGATGTTGCCAATATTCCGCACGGTGAAGCTGTCTGTTATATACCCGTCACGATAAGGCAGGGAAGCGAACGCCACCGAATTGAGGTCGCCGTCCGTGCAGACGATAATGTGGTTGAAATCAGAATCGGTGCTTAAAAGCCTCTCCGTTATATCTTTTATGTAGCGGTGGGCATCATCTCTAACCTCTGTCACAGCCAACATTTCCGATAAATCCGTTGCTTCGCCTACGCGGTGGCGACTGATTTTCCCGCAGCCTTCCACGACAAAAGCCATACAGTAGGCATAGTGCATATTCTTCATGGTTTCGCTCTCATCTTCCTCGCCTGTGAACCACTTGCGGCAATAAATGAAGTCAATCAGCACCGTATTATCGGGAATAGCCGCCCGAATATCCGTAAGAGCAAAACTACGGTTGAGCAACTGGTTTATCTCTGCTATGTTTCTATGCCCCCGCCGCCAGAGTTCGCTCAGATACAAGATATTCTTGCGCTTACAAAGTTCAAGGTACAAGTCCTCTAACGGGAAGTCGTGGTCATTTAACAGGCTCATGGCATTGTGGGTAACGTCATGGTAATAGAAATATTCGTCATCCACCGTCGCAAGGAAGAAATCGTGGTCGCTTTCCATGCAAACGCGCTTGATATACAAATTACTGTAACGCAAAAACCGCACAAAGCACTCGTACACACTGCGCCAATTCTCGTCCATTGCGTATATGTCGCTTAATGTGTGGTACGCCGTGGCTATCATGTTTATGGAGTTGGCGGGTAGATGCGGGCAGTCGTCTGTAATAGCAAAGAGTTCTTCGGCGTATGGCTTAATTTTTGCAAAAACGTATGCAAAATCAAAATCCCGCCACAAAGCAATCAGCCCAATCACCAAGCATAAATGCTCAGTTTCTTCGTATTGAATCCGCGACGGGTCTTCCGTGGTAAAATACTCGACAAGGGATTCGTACCGCTCACGCAACGCGGGCTTCCAGTCCTCCTCGTAATTCTCCCTGTTGTCTGATATATCTGCCGCAAGTTGCGAGCGTTCATTTACCTTGATGATGTACTCGTTGGCGGAAATATCGCCAGTCAGCACTTGGAGGGATTCTTGACCATCCAACGGTTTAGGGGCGTTATCGTTAAATAGAATCTCTCTGCAATCTGCCAGTGTCCGGGTTATCACGTTTGCATCTTTACTGTCCACCACAGCCATAGCGCCACCGAGAGTGGAAAAAGCGCGTTCCAGTTCGGGTAATATAAAGCGCAGGATAATAAGCTGGGGTGTAGATGCCCGGTCATACAAAGCCGCCAATCGTTTTGTAATAGAAAATGCAAAATCGCGGTCAGAACAGCATACCGACAGATAAATCAACACTCTGCCGATAACGGTTATATCTTCCTCCGCAGGTAGTTCATCTACAGAGGCTTCGATTATACTCACTGCCGCCGTTATAGCTTCTTTAACGATGATAAAATAGGTGCTGTTAGAAGTGGGGCTGCCACACAACTTCCGTAAATCGCCAAACAAGGCAAACATACCGAAGTGGTCGCCTTTGCTTTTGCGGAAATCCGCTAAAATCGCGGCAGCGCGTATCGTTCTGTCGATGTCCTTCTTGTTATACATAAACGCATAAATATCCGCAATTAAGGAAGCGTATTTTTCTTCGTTTTTAGGAAACCACACCGTATCTTTTGCTACCTCGAAATAATCCAGCACGAGATTGTAGGCTTTATCCTCATTGCCGGATTTCAAATGAAAGTCAATTACGAAAGCGAGGGCATCACTGTTTATCGGGGAGCTTGCTCTGCGCAAAATGCTCTCTGCTTCTTCGGGCGTAGCCGCGTAAAACAATTCGTCCACAGGCAAGTCACCTCATTCCGTTCAAGTTATCGTAAATCTTATTTTTATATACATTTTTTGAAACGCTTTTGTCACCTTACTTTTTCCGACTCCCATCTGGCTGTAAAACGCCGTAGCGACGTTCAAAAGACTCACGCTTGTAGTTGAAAACTTCTATTTCATTCATTTCCATTTCCATTTGTGATTCCTTGTTTGCGGGATATACAGTCACATTCGGATGGGGTGTGGAGTCGCGCTCTGGCGCAAGGGTTTTTCCCGAACAAATGTCACGCAATTCGTCCTCGGTTAATTCGATAATCGCTCCGACGTTTATCATTTTCAATGCTTTTTTATATGCCTGCGAATCTTTGCCCCGGCGACCGATGACGACATAGTTAGTAAACACAGGAATAGTGTCCGAGGGTGCGCCTCCCGCGAAGTATACGAGGTCTTTCAGCCTTAACGTGCCGCCGTCAAACATTCCGGCAAAGGCTACGATTTTCATATCAAGGTATTCGGTTGTTTGGATTGGCTCTGTTTGGTTTGTTGCTCTGCTGTATACCCATTGCTTGCCATTTTTTCGGGCGATAAGCAGTTTTTGGTCTGCCATGCGCTGTAACATTTTATATGCGCCGCTCACGCTTATTCCCAAAACGTCGGCAGCTTCCTCTTTGTTGAACGTGCCTTCCGAAAAAATGGAGAGCAATTTTTGTTCATTATTTTGAATGGTGGTCTTGCCGTTGGCTGTGCCGTTCCCGCTGTTGTGATTTATGTTGGGAATACGGATAAGAAACCCGCCGTCAACAACAGGGATTTCGGGTTGGGCGGAACTGTTCTCATAGGCTTCATAAATTCGAGGTATGCCTGTGCCATACGCTTCGATGATATTCAAGCGGTGTAACACCTTTGCCAACTTTTCGTTGCGCGTTATAGAAACCCCCAAACGCATCAAGTCATGGGTTACACCGGGCATTATTCCACCCACGGACATGAACTCAATACGGTCATCAAACATACTTACCAACACGCTACCCTCAATATAATAGTCGCGGTGAATATAAGCGTTGATGAGGGATTCCCTAATTCCTTCGTCGGGATAATCCGGGTGGTCTACCCGATACACACCCTCAAAAGTGCTGCGGATACGGTTGAATACATGAAGGTAGGCATGAACTTCATCAATCTGCTTGAAGATTGAACCGCCAAACTCTTTGCGGTCTTTGAATTTTGCTTTGGATAGCCCCTCAAAGATTGCCGCCTTTGTGGTATATGGGTTTTGGTCGGAAAGGATAAGCGCAAGATTGGAATACCGTCCATCGCTTCGGATTAGCCAAAGCGTTTGTTTCTGCCCTTCACCAAACTTAACTTCATTCTCAGCAAAGACTTTATCTGCGTATTCAAAAGTAAGGTTTTGTTCAACGGACAACTCTGTTAAAAACTGCCCTGTGCCATTATCCTTAATCATTTGCCGGATATGCTCACGGGTTGCCATTACCGTATTACTGCCGACACGGACGTAAACACCCTGCGGGACAAGACCGTAAGCGGCATAACAGTAAGGAATAGCTGTGCCGCGCTCTATTGTGACCGCAATGATATTTTTTCCATCGCGCGTTTCCGCTTCGACTTTGAAATACCCTGACGGGTCGGGCGTGATGGAATCGCGGAAGCTGGTTGTTATTTTCCGCATTTCCAAGTCCATGTCGCTTTCTACTCCATAAACAGTGCCATCATCGGAAATGCCGATATAGAGTGTCCCGCCGTCCGTGTTTAGGAAAGCCAGCATGGTATTTTGGGCTTTTTGATTGTATTCCCGCTTACGTTCAAACGATTGATTTTCAAGCATTAAAAAGCCTCCTCTCGCAAGACTGCCCCCATTATATCACCAACATCGCCTATTGTCAAGCGCAAATTGGCGACAATGGCGATATTGGTGATATTCGGAGAGTTGGTGAGAAACTTTGACGATGATGAGGATTTCAAGCAATTTGCGTCGGCAGGTTTTTAATTGTTTTCCAAAATATTTTTTAACTGCCCGCTTGAGCGTAGTTTTTCAAAGAGAAGTTCCTGCCGATATTGGAACTTGTCCTTTGTCCAACCGAAAGCGTCCAATCGTTCATCGCGGTTTAACCCTTCCCAAGTTTCGGAGCGGTATAGTTCATTAACTACCTGATTTGGCAATTCGCTATAGCGAGTAGGATAAAAATTCATAATCCCACCGCCTAACGCCGAATGCGAACAGGTTTCCAGATGCGTTTTTCACCCGCCGCAGGGTCTTTTATATAATCAGATAGGAGTCTAAAGGCCTCTAGGTAATCGCTGTTATTCCGTATTGAAAGAATTTTATTTACAGAATATTTTTCAAAGGCGATATCCGGTACTTCGCTTCCTTCGATCCAAGCAATCACCGCTTCTTCAAGTGTTGCGTCCAGCAAATCAATTAGTTGTAACGCTAGGTTTACGGAACTAACTTCTGTCATGGTTTTATAGGACTGTTTGATCGCGATAGCAAATTTTTGTTGGTCAATGTTTTGTAGCATTTTCGTTTACCTCCCTGTTATGGTTTCTTATAATTTATCTCTATCCACTCTGATGCGTCAACAGAATTTACGGCTCGTATGCGAAATGTATAAAAATCAGAATGCAACCCCATTTTGCATTCATTCCCGTATTTTTTGAACATAAAATAAGTAAATTTCTTGCTATTCAATTAACAAGGTTTTTGTTTATACTTAAACATATAAATTTGTCAAATTTTCTCCACCTAAACCAAATATTCGTCAACAAGCCAAAGGCCAAGCATAGCGGGAAAAACATATATAAGCCCAATAAATGCAAGAAGAAAATTCACCTCATCCATAGCAACACCAATAATTCCAAATATCAAAACATATATTATTACAGCAATGATAATTGCTAGCCACCCCCAAACGCCAATTGTGAATGATATGGTAATGCTGGCCAAAATTAAGAGAAAATAACCAAAGCCTGAAGAAATAGTCGAAAATGCAAATACTGCAGCAATAATTATCATAAGTGAAAGTGAAATTCCAATAGAAAAAATAATAACTTGCCGATCTTTTTCATGCATTTCTGTGGATCTCTGTTCTTTCTCCAAACGCTTCACTGACTGCTGTAGTTGAAATAATACTTTGTGTATTTTTTGAATATTTTTATCAATTTGTTGTAATTCTTTATGATATTCATTAGAAATATCACCTTTATCAATATAATCACATATACGACATACCCAACGCTCATCAAAGGAATTTGGTGTTGCACAATTTTCACAACGCTCTGGTTTTCCGATTTTATTTATTGATATTTTCTTGGTCATAATCTCATCATACCTTCACAAGTTTTTCTGTTATCACTAATAGTTTTGCTTAGTCTAGCTCTATAAATGTCATTATGTTTAATTGCAGTAGCGAAGCCTTATCGTTTTAAATATTACATTTCTTCCTCGTTTAGCGTGTAATTACGTTTTCTGCCAATATCTCATGCAGAGCAAACTCGGAGTTATATAGTTTCGGACATCTTCTATAATTCCCTATATTTACTTGTATAGTGTTATTGTTGCCAACGCCATTGAAACCGATAGTTTCGTGATTATTTAATGGTATTGATTCTTTTTTCTCTCCAAACGGCTTGAGCGTTCCAACATAATCTCCTTCGGGATGTAAAAAACCATAGCCAATTAATAGGCTAAACACATCAAACAACAAAATATTTTCTGAAATTCGTAAATCTATGTCACTGTTGTTAATGGGGTGGATAAATTTAACATACAATTTTTTATTAGTTTTCTTTATAGGTACAACAAAAATCGAATCGCCAACAAGACGATCAATTGTTTTACCCTTGTAAGAGCAATAGGTGTCACAGAATTCATCATGTGTAAAACCAAGCTTCGAAACTCCTCCGCTAGTATGCCATGAAGCCGTGAACGAAATATTTGTGAAATTTGTGATGCCTTTAGCGCGTAACAAATTAATATCATCGGCAAAAAATAACCCATATTGCCATTCGTAGGTTAAATATCCCTGTTTGCGCAATTCGTCTATCACCAACGATATGGATGTTCCTTTATTAGCTTCAACATTTATTTTAAACGGTTTATCAATCAAACAGAAAGTAACACAAATCGTTTCTTTTATATCAAGTTTTAATGTAATAGATTCCATAATGTGCTACCTCCTATTTAGGTGTTATTTCCGTAATCCTTACGCCAAAGCGATCATCTACTATCACAACTTCTCCAACAGCTACTAAATGACCGTTTGCATATATATCAACAGGGTCACCCGCAAGTTTTTCAAGAACTACAGGAGAACCAACTCTCATATTGAGAATATCTCTAAGTAGATGCTTCGTTTTGCCAAGTTCCACAGAGACTATACACGGCTTATCCAGCACGCCGTCTGTATCGTCTTGAATATTTGGCGGTACAGAAGATTCCGTCAGCTCCATGGTATTGAGAATTTGAATTTGTAAAGGATTTTCAACCTCAATCTCAATAACATGACCGCATTCAGGTATCGTGCATTCTAAGTAAAAAATCCCTTTTGACACAAACTTTTTAAAACTGTTGTTGCTACGACATACAGGACACTTCTTTGGATAGCTGTATTTTTTAATCTTCATGTCATCTTGTTTCACCGCTTCTCTTTATAACGGTTATAGTTAGTTCATTAGTTGCCGTTGGTTCTTCTGTTTCTGTGTCCAAAGTGTCTACGTACTGCTCGTTTATCTCAAATTCGGCTGTTGGATCGTCTGTCTCTTGTTTGGATGCATTTAAAATTGTTATTTTAGGCATAGCCGCTTCGGGTTCTTCCATTTTAAGCTCTTCGCGGATTGGTTCAACGGCCTCTAAAATGGTTATCTTGAGTGCATCTGTTGTTGGTTTATTTATATTAACCCCTTCGTCCTTTGCCTCCTGCTCATTCACCTTAATGAGCATTATTTTCGGCATCTCTGATTTTTGTTTAATGTCAATCTGGTGTTTTTCCCGTTCATGAATGACGATGGATTCAAGCGCATCCAAAGCAGAGATTACTTGATCGTCATTTAAAACCAACTCATGATTGCGTTTATTTTCTTTCCAAAACTTCCGATTTGAACCACCAATTGCCGGATCATGCTGAAGAGTCCGCGCACATCTTAGTACGAAATTAACCAGTGATTCTTCTGTGTTCCAACTTCCATAGCACCAACGCCCCTTGCCAAACCAATTCGGATGGTCAGGATAAGGTTTTTTTGCGTACATTGAAGGCGCTCCATGCGGATAGTTTTTGGGTATGGTCAGGGTACATACTGTTTTTTTGCTGTAACCAGATTCTGTAATTGTACGAAATTTAAATGTTATTTCATATTGTTCGTATGGTGCATTACCAATCGGATTCACTTCAATAATCTCACCATTGAGTCGCATCAACTCCTTATGTTCATTATTCAAACGCTTATTGCGCAATTCTCTTGGATCATTCATATTAGTGAACCTCTTAATTATTTCCGCCAGGCAATTGGATTCGCGGCGTTGGTGCATTAATAAAAATCCTCTGTCTTGACTCAGGATAAAGTGTCGGATAGAATAAATAAGGATTACTATTCGGCAATGACACTATGCACTCACCATTTTGCAAGGAAACCATATCCCAATCCTCAACTACAGACCCTCGCTCATATTCTTGTCTTCCGCTTTGGGTTGCATCACTAAACGGAAGTCGTATCAGCTTTCGGTTTTGACCGTGTCGTTCAGCAAAAAATCTTCGGCTTTCTTCGTCAAACAATCGAAAAGTTATAAACGTAGAAAATCCTGATAAAATACTTGTACCAAGCGAATCGCCGTATACACTTCTTATTTGGTTGACATTTTGTATTCCTGCTATAATCCGAACTCCTCGCGAACGTCCGAAATTTAATAGATTATCAATATAATTCAGTTTTGGGATCAACGGAAATTCATCAAGGACGAAATATACATATCGGTCATCCGTTTCATTTCCCAATGCATCTTTGCTTGCAAGGTCAAGTAAAACCGTATACACCGAGTCCAATAAATTACTGTTGATAATGTCATATTCTAAAAATATTGATTTACCTCCCCTGCGTTTTAATGCCTCCCTAATTGAAAAATCGCCATTTTCGGCAAAATGTGCAGAAAAAACATCGTTAACCACACTTCCCAAAGGGGATAAGAAACTTTGAGTTGTTGCGCTTCCTTCACTGTGCATATAAACATTTATCCAATGCAGATCGTGATGTCGTTCCACCATTTCTTTTATCTTCTTAATATCAATACTTCGAATTTTATTGCGAAGGGTAGCATTGTTTAGATTGCTTTCTCCATTTCTGAATTGTGCTTCAAGAATGGCGGCAAAAATATCCCTCGCACCGCTTGCGAACGTAGGGTCTTTGGCAGTATCCATGCGCTTCTTAAATAATGATGTCGCTATCTCCCGGATTGCATCCTCTCTGCTTATTGAACCTGTGATGTTCAATTCCCGATATATATTCCACTTGGAAAGATTATATCCGGAGTACTGATGCGCATTACCTATAACAAAATCACCTGATCGATGGAACCTCCGTAAAAAATCTCCCTTAGAATCAAAGAAGATAACAATGTCGTTATTACTTATATTATCAACTACATTTTTAACGACATGGTAAAGCAAATTTGTCTTACCGCTCCCGATACTACCGATTGCCAAGATATGCGAACTTAACAAGCTCCGATTGAAGTTCCAAGGATTACCTTTGTTACTGCTTACAGAAACTTCCCCGGCACCCATCGGCATTGCTTGTAGATTTTGCCCCTCAATTACATCAGATGAAGAAGATCGATTTGGGTAATCCATAAAATAAATAACTCTCTTTCGGTTGTTAAGTACAATAATTATTATTTTTTTGTCTGCGTTGAAATTAGACTATTTCCACATTAACACCATTTTCAAAAAAATAATCTTCAAGAGTCGAGCCACTTTCACAATAAATTGTTAAATCATCGTTTTCGCAATCAAAAGCATCATCACCAATGAATGTTACTGTATTCGGTATCCTGACTTGTGTAAGGCTGTAACATTCACCAAATGCTCTTTTAGCTATGCTTGTTACGCCTTTTGGAATAGTTACTTTAGTAAGGCTTTCGCAACCTTCAAACGCCTCTTCGCCAATAGATATTATTGAATTTGGTATTTCTATGAAGATTAAACTACTACACCCAGCAAACGCTCTTTTCCCAATGCTTGTAGCACCCTTTAATATGATTACTTTTTCAAGGTTTACACAATCTTCAAAAACCTCATCAGCAATACTTTTCAGCGAATTCGGCAATGTAATTTCCATTAAATTCTCGCAGCCTGCAAAGGCTCTTCGGCCTATCATGATTGTGTTATTCGGAATATTGATGTTCGATAAAGAACTACATCCTGACAAAGCTGCATCTTCAATTGCATTAACAGTTGCTGGTATATTAATTACTTCAAGTTCGTAAAAATCTTCGAATGCTTTTTTTCCAATACGTGTATATCCGAATGGAATAGAAATCTTTCTTTTTTCGGATAATTTTTCCGTTTTCTTTGCGGTCAGCTCCTTTTCAGAATAATTCGAAGGAACTTGTATTGCTGGCATTACGACATTTGACTGTTGGTTTTGTATTTCATCATTACGGTTTATTATCTGTATCTGTGGAATCAGATTATCCAACCTATTATTTCGATGACCCTGATCTTGTGCGGGTTGCTTTCTATTGTCTGCTGGGGGTTTATTAACAACATGACTACATTCTCGGCATTTCCAGTTTGTTGCATCGTCATCAAAACTGTTAGACGTGTGGCACAAGGGACATCTTCGTGGTCTTGATGCTTTTTGAAGATCAATTTTATTTCGCATATTTACATACCCCGCATACTGTCAATTTTAATGACTTTACCTTCTATAGCGTTTTTACCGAAGAATGCTTTATAATTTTTACCTTGAGGATTTAACACAA
>Ga0082212_10008578_pt1 | contig 13317 bp, 14 predicted proteins | sample TergutNt197P3_FD_71548 | JGI IMG/M metagenome (GOLD analysis project Ga0082212, IMG submission 71548) | Neocapritermes taracua P3 segment gut microbial communities from Petit-Saut dam, French Guiana - Nt197 P3 | ecosystem: Host-associated > Arthropoda: Insects > Digestive system > Gut ... | reverse complement strand
GACGTCGGCATCACTATTAGCCTGTGAATACGCTTGTTGTATAGCAGCCGGGATACGGGAAGTAAACTGGTCGCCCAAGCGAGCATAAGCCCATGCCAAACGGTCGTTTCCCAAGGTTTCTTTTTCTTCCAACGTTAATTGGGGAAAATTGAGCGCAACATAAAATGCTAATTTATTGTCATAAAAATCATCGCTGAAATGGGTTGCGGGATCATAAGCGGAAAATGCTTCATCAATTGAATGTAAGTCGCCCGTGTTTTCATCCACATTTTTTCGCAACCGGAGCGTCATTTCATTGAAATGTCCCCAAATATTTTCCAAGTAATCACTGACTTTCAGGAAAACCTGTTGTTTTTCTACCGGATCGGAAATGTAGTGATCCAGACAATACTGCATAAAATCTTCTTCGTTTCCGTCGGTTTCCTGCCAGAGGCGGGCTACTTGATGAACTCCTTTGTCGATCAATGTTTTATCGACATTTTCCTGTTCCGAAAGTTTTACTGTCACCTGATCAACGGCTTGCGAAGATATGACAGCTTTTTTCGATAAGTTTGTACATGCAACCATACTGAGTGCGATGAGAATTGAGAAAAAATAATTTTTGTACATAATATTTAATTTACTATTATTCACCTCCCCCCGACCCCCTCCAAAGGAGGGGGAGGCTACGGTTTCTCATTTGAAGGGGGTTGGGGGAGGTGAAATCATTATCTCTTTCAACGGTTCCCAAACAAAAGCCCTTTCCCGATACAAGGGATGCGGAATCGTCAGTTCTTCAGATTCATAAACCAAATCATCGTATAAAATAATATCAATATCAATGATACGGTCTTGATAGTGGGCAGAATCTTTACGGGTGCGTCCCATTTGCGTTTCGATCGCTTGAACGGCTTTCAGCAATTCGAGGGGCGAAAGCGGCGTTTCTACCTTAATCACTTGATTGAAAAACGAGTTTTCGGATTCGTATCCCCAAGGTTCAGAAGCATAAACCGATGAAACAGCAAGAATTGTACCGACAGTTGCCGCTATTTTTTCGAGGGCTGTTTCCAAATTTCGGTTTTTATCCCCCAAATTGGTCCCCAATGCCAAACAAGCAACAGGCATCTCAGAGAATCAACATGGCATCGCCGTAAGCGCCAAAACGGTATTTATCCTTAATGGCTTGACTATAGGCATCCATAATCAGGTCGAAACCTCCAAAAGCAGCGGCTTGCATCAACATGGACGACAGGGGTAGGTGGAAATTCGTTACCAAACGGGTGGCAACCTCGAAATCGTAGGGCGGAAAAATAAATTTATTCGTCCATCCTTTAAACTCTTTGAGGTAGCCGTTGCTGGTTACCGTGCTTTCGACCGCCCGAAGCACCGATGTTCCAACCGCACAAACCTGTCTTTGTTCGTCTTTCGCTTTATTAACAACTTGTACCGCTTCGGACTCAATATTCATTTGTTCGGAATCCATTTTGTGCTTGGTCAAATCTTCCACATCAATATCGCGAAAATTACCCAATCCCGAATGGGCGGTAATAAACGCAAACCGGCATCCTTTGATTTCCAAACGCTTCATCAGTTCGCGGCTAAAATGCAGACCGGCTGCCGGAGCAATGACTGCACCTTCCTGTTTAGCAAAAATCGTTTGATACCGTTCCACATCTTCCTTAACTACTGCACGATTGATATAACTCGGGAGTGGCATTTCGCCCAAAGCATATAATCCCTCTTTAAATTCATTGTGAGGACCATCGTATAAAAATCGCAAAGTGCGTCCACGGGAAGTGGTATTATCAATCACTTCCGCTACCGTAGAGTCGTCTTCCCCAAAATACAATTTGTTGCCGATACGGATTTTACGGGCGGGATCGACTAAAACGTCCCACAAACGCAAATCCTCGTTCAGTTCGCGCAGAAGGAAAACTTCAATTTTAGCGCCGGTTTTTTCCTTGTTTCCGCATAAGCGGGCGGGGAAAACCAGCGTGTCGTTAAAAATAAACACATCTTCGTCTTCAAAATATTGTAAAATATCTTTGAAAATTTTATGCTCTATCTGTCCGGTTTTCCGGTGGACAACCATTAATCTGGATTCATCCCGGTTGGGCGCCGGAAATTGGGCGATTAATTCTTCGGGGAGATTAAATTTGAATGTTGAAAGCTTCATATAATGATTAATGTTTAATGATTAATGTTTAATGATTTATAAATTGATGCCATTGTTCTATTGTTAGACAATCATTTAGAGTAACATTGCCGATACAGGTTCGCTCCAAAGCGATCAAATGGGCGCCCGATTGCAGCGCCTCGCCGATGTCGCGTGCCAATGCTCGGATATATGTTCCTTTACTGCATACGATTCGTATTTTCAATTCGTCCGGTTGGAACGCCAGTAATTCTATTTCGTCGATGACTAACAATTTGGGTTTTAATTCCACTTTCTTGCCTTTCCTCGCCAAATCGTAAGCACGGTCGCCATTGACTTTACAGGCGGAAAAAGCCGGCGGAATTTGTTCGATGCTTCCCATAAATTGCGGCAGGATTTGTTCCACTCTTTCCCTCGTAATATGTGCCGTTTCGTAAGTCCGGTCAATAGCCGTTTCCAAATCGAACGACGGCGTTGTAGCGCCCAACCGGAGCGTGGCAACATATTCTTTGGTTTGGTATTGAAATTCCTCAATGCGTTTAGTCGCTTTTCCCGTACACACAATCATTACTCCTGTAGCAAGCGGATCTAAGGTGCCGGCATGACCGACTTTTATTTTCTTTATTTTCAGAAATTTGGAAATCTGATACCGCACTTTATTGACCAGATCGAACGATGTCCAATGCAGCGGTTTATTGAAATAAAGAATCTCGCCTTCCTGAAAATTCATTTTTATTTACCAAAGAGAATACAAAATAGAAATGCTTCCTATGATTGCGCAATAGATAGCAAAATAGATCAATTTTCCTTTTTTTACAATGTTAATCATAAATTTACACGCAAAACAACCGGTGGCAAAAGCGCCGATAAAACCAATCGCCAAAGGCAACCAGCCAATAGCGGCAGCTTCCGGATGATGCAAAATGTCTTTTATGCTTAATATAGATTCGCCCAATATGGGGATCAATACCATTAAAAAAGAAAACTTGGCAACAGCTTCTTTTTTATTCCCCAATAACAGACCGGTAGCAATGGTGGCGCCCGACCTTGAAAGCCCCGGCAAAACAGCAATTGCCTGAGAAATACCGATAATAAATGAATCTAACCAGGATATTTTTTCTTTTGGACGCGGCTTGGCATAATAAGCGAAAGCCAGCAACAAAGCCGTAATCAACAGGCAACAACCTACCAGCAAGATGCCTTTTCCAAAAAGTTCTTCCACCCGGTCTTTAAAAAACAAGCCGATAACGAGTACAGGAATCATCGACAAAAAGAGTTTTGCTACGTAAATCTTTTCTTCATTCCATGCAATGGTTTGAAAAGTTCCTTTGATAAGCTGTCCGATTTCTTTCCAGAGTATAACAATGATACTTAATACGGTGGCAGCATGAACGATAACATCAAACTGCAAATTATCGGCTGCCGAAGTATTTAGATTCAACAACTCCTGTCCGATAGTTAAATGACCGCTACTGCTGACCGGTAAAAACTCTGTCAACCCCTGAACAATTCCTAAAATAAATGCTTCTAACCAATTCATGCCTGCGTCTTATCTTTAGGTTTCTTCATAATCGCATAAATAACTAATCCGAAACCTGTTACGAGAACGACGGGAGCTACGAACAGTCTTCGTGTGTTAAAAATACTTGGGTCGAAACCAAATTCTTCGGTAGTTTTTCCACCCGCTACCAAAATAAACCCAATAATAATGATGACGACGGAAACCGCCAGCCAAATGAAGTTTTCCTTTCCGAATGCAAATTGTTTTTTATCCATTTTTATTCAAATAATTATGCTTTATAAAGATCTTCCACATCCACTCCTACATACCGGTTGACAGCCAGATAAGTAGAAATAATCGCAATCAGGATACCGAGCACAAAAACGCTTCCGAATACCGTGAGCAACGATTGGGTATTATACAAAATGTCCATATCCGGCAGGTTGCCGGTCATGTATAAAGTGAGCCAATAGATTAGTCCGCAAGCAATGCAGGCGGCAATCACTCCGACAACAATATTAGACCAGATAAAAGGCTTACGGATAAAACTTTTCTTTGCTCCGACCAATTGCATGGTATAGATGAGAAAACGTTTGGAGTAAACCATCAAGCGAATCGTATTGTTGATAATTGCAAAGGATATGAACATCAATATAACAGCGATAACAAACAGTAAAAAACCGATTTTAGCGATATTGTTACCTATCAACTGCATGATTTCTTCCCGGTATTCCGTTTCCTTAATATTGCTGGAAAAAGCCTGAAGTTGACCGGATATCATCGCCAAGCTATCTACATGGGCATAGTGGGCATTTAAATGCACAACTATCACGTTGGAAAGCGGATTGAAACCCAGAAATTCTTCCGGATTTTGTCCCAAATCTTCTGCTAACTGTTTGATCGCTTCTTCTTTGGATATATAAGTAACCGATTTGGTATAAGGCGTTTGTTCCAAAAAGTATTGGATATGCTGGATTTGTTGAGGACTGACATCATTCTGTAGAACAATATCAAACGATAAGGTTTCCCGAATGTGACTGGATAAATTACCGGCAAGCAGCGATAAGAAAATAATCAAACCCAATAGAAAGAGTACCAATGCTATACTGACTGTAGCTATAATTTTTGAACTGATAAATGCAGTGGACGAAAGTATCTGTTTTCTTCTCATCTATAATCTGTTTTTTGCCTCTTACATTAAGAATGGATGCATTATCCCTAATTTTGCCGCAAATATAGAAATAATTTGTGAGATTTGGAATTTTTTTTCAATTTTTGTCTCATAAAATATACAATTTGTCATTTCCCAATATTTTCCGTAAATTTGCTACCGCAATGGAACTCAAAAAAACTCCTGAAGCGGATTTGGAAAGTGAGCGGACTACTTTTTTTCTGTTGGGATTTATAGTAGCGCTTGCCACTTTATTCGTCTTGTTGGAATGGAGTAGTGAAGATATTTTGCCGTTTGCGTGGGAACAATTGCCTCCCATCGTAATCGAAAGCGAATATACATACGAAATGCCGGTCGAATCGCAGGTAGAAGCGGAAATAAAACCGGAAACGCCTGAAGAAAATCCGGCGGCAGTCGTTTATGAAGACTATAACGTGGTGGAAGAGATTTTGGAAGAAGTAGAGGAAGCACCGGAAGCCGATTCGGAGGAAATACCGGCGGAAGAGTTGCAGAAAGAGGAAGAGCCTGTTTTGGAATTACCGCCGGACGACGAACCGATGCTCCTGTTTACCGATCCCGAAACCATGCCGCAATACCCGGGAGGATATACCGCCATGAACCGCTATCTGTTTCATAGTCTGAAATATCCGGATCTTGCAGCAGATCAGCATATCGAAGGACGTGTATGGTGTTCATTTATTGTAAATAAAGATGGCTCTCTATCCCATATTCAGGTTGAAAAAAGCGCTTATCCGTCGTTGGATGAGGAAGCCATACGGGTGTTGCAAACAATGCCCCGCTGGACACCGGGAACCGTCAGAAACAAACCTGTCCGGGTAAAAGTGTATTTACCGATTGTATTTAAATTGTAATATATGAATTTTGAAGAAGCATTAACCTATGTAACACAGAAAATAGCGGATATTCGTTATCCCAAACAACCGGCGCGATTGTATGAGCCGATTACTTACTTGTTGGCAATGAAAGGAAAAAAAATCCGTCCGGCACTTACCTTGTTAGCCTGCAATCTGTTCAAGGAAGAGGTACACGAAGCCGTCCCGGCAGCATTGGCATGGGAAATTTTTCATAATTTCACCTTGATGCACGACGATTTGATGGATAAGGCGGAAATCCGGCGAGGACAACCCTCCGTACATAAAAAATGGGATGAAAATACCGCCATTCTTTCGGGAGATGCCATGTTGATCCTTTCGTATAAAACGCTGGCAAAATCCCCTGCTCACTACCTCAAAATTCTGTTGGATTTGTTTTCTACTACCGCTATCGAAATCTGTGAAGGACAGGAGTACGACATGCAATTCGAAAGCCGATTCGATGTGCGGGAAGGAGAATACTTAAATATGATACGGCTTAAAACAGCAGTCATGCTGGGCGCTTGTATGAAATCGGGCGCTATTGTAGGAGATGCAAATCTCAAAGACCAGAATTTATTATACGATTTCGGCATTCATTTGGGCATCGCCTTTCAGATACAGGACGATCTGTTGGATGTGTATGGCGACGTTTCCCAATTCGGAAAACAAATCGGCGGCGATATTTTATGCAACAAAAAAACGTATCTGCTTATCAGTGCATGGAATGTAGCGAACGAACAGGATAAAGAAGAACTTTTGTATTGGATGGATGTTCATGACCAGCCGGAAGAAAAAATCCGGGCGGTAACCGAATGCTATAATCGTTTGAAAGTGAAAGAGAGGGCACGCAATCTAATGGAAGATTATTACTGGAAAGCTATCCATGCTTTGGACGAAGTCGATGTAGATGCGGATAAAAAAATAATATTGAATGATTTAGCCTGTGAATTAATGAATCGTAAATCCTAAAACCCTGAAGATATGCCTGCAAAAAAATTACCGGATACCGATGAGGGACGCATTAAAGCTCTGGAGCAAATTATTGCTCTCGAGGAAAATATGAATGGAAAAAATACAATTTCTGTAAGAGATATACAGGACGTAAAGAATCTTTTACTTTCGTATGAACGATTGACTGTTGGCGCCAAACAAACACTGGAAGATGAAATTGCTGCCGAAAAGAACTGTTTCCCTTTATTTCAAAAAGCGCAACTGTATATATCCCATTTTATTCAAGTGCTCTACTTGACAGTTATTCGACAGGAGATGAAAGTGGAAAATCTGGCTTGTTACGGCTTGGAATACAGTGATGATTTCACCCTGCCCGATCTTTCGACCCAGAAAGCTGTTATAGAATGGGGCGAACGGGTCATTAATGGCGAGGCGGAACGAACGGGTCAAGGAGGATCGCCTATCTATAATCCGTCTATCACGAAAGTAAAAGTCCATTACGATTTATTCAAAGAGGCTGATTACAGTCTGAAAATCTATTGCCAAAATACAAATCGCAGTCGGGAAAGTATGGAAGATTTGTATGACAAAATTGATAGCCTGATTTGGAGTGCTTGGACAAAGGCAGAATTTACTTATGGAACTTTGCCTCCGAAGGAACGGGAGAAGAAATACAACGAATATGGTATTCAGTTTTACGATTGAATAACTGAATAAACAATTAAACGAATAAACAAATAATGTATTTAGTAGATACCCATACACATGTCTATTTTGAAGAATTTGACACCGATTTAGCGGATACGATTCGCCGGTCCCTGGAAGCCGGGGTTGTGGCTCTTTGCCTGCCCGGTACCGATATTGCAAGCCTTCCCCGCTTACAAACGGTATGTAACTGTTATCCAAACAGATGTTTTCCGATGATTGGTTTGCATCCTACGAATGTCGATACGGATTATTCCAATGACTTGGCTGTCCTTCGGGCGGAATTGGATAAACGGTCCTATATCGCTGTCGGTGAAATCGGTATCGATCTCTATTGGGATAAAACCTACCTTCGCGAACAGATAGAAGCTTTTGAAGAACAATTGCGCTGGAGCATCGAAAAAGATTTGCCGGTGGCTATTCATACGCGAGAGGCTTTCCCGCAGGTTTTTGAAAGTCTGCATAAAATAGGCATTGATAAACTCCGTGGTGTATTCCACAGTTTTGGTGGAAATTGTGAGGAATTGGAAGAAGTGTTGCGATATCCGAATTTCTTAGTAGGCATCAACGGCGTAGTAACGTATAAAAATGGACGTATTCGCGATTATCTTTCTCTGGCGCCTTTGGATCGGATTGTATTGGAAACAGATGCACCCTATCTTTCGCCCGTGCCCCATCGGGGAAAACGCAACGAACCGGCTTTTGTGCCGATGATAGCGCAGAAAGTAGCGGAAGTATATAACGTTCCGGTGGAAACCATCGCCGAAAAGACTACGCAGAACGCTGTGAGGCTTTGGCCTTCGTTGCGGATAGCTTGCTCTTAAAAAATTTCACTGTTTTTATAGGGTATTTCATTGCTGACCGATCTAAAGAATAGTAGCGAAAATATTATTCACAAATTAAAAAATAAAAAAAATGAAAACACAAATCAAACGAATCGGTATTGCAGCATTGTTCTGTTTATTAGTTGCAGGCATTACGAATGGTTTTGCCCAAGAAAATGAAAATTATTTCACCATCAGCGGGGTAATAAAAGACAAATCCAGCAAAAAGAATTTGGAATATGTCAACATATCCGTACCGGGGACTAATTTGAGCAGCATTACGAACGAAGACGGTGCATTTACACTCAAAATCAAAGAGTCTGTCCGGGCAAAAGAAGTCGAATTTTCCCGAATCGGTTATTTCAGCGTCCGTATCCCCGTGGATGGGAACAATTTATCCGATCAAACCATCTATCTGGCTCCAAACGTAAAGCAATTGAAAGAAGTGGTGGTGGCAAGCTGGGAAAATCCGGAAGATTTAGTAAGAGAAGCGCTTCGGCGAGTCCCCTATAATTACAGCGTTAAACCCAATTTAATGACCGGATTTTATCGGGAAACAGTACAAAAAGGGAGAAAATTCATCAATATTTCCGAAGCCATTATCAATATCTATAAAAGTTCTTACAAGGAAAATGCCAATGCCGACCGCGTACAAATTTTCAAAGGCCGGAGTTTGCTAACTACTAAAGTAAGCGACACCTTAGCTGTGAAATTGCTGGGAGGACCCAGTTTGTCTATCTATGCCGACATTGTCAAAAATCCGGAAATATTGCTCGACGAAGAATCTTTGGCTTACTTCAGCTTTAAAATGAAAGATTCGGAATTTTTAGACGAGCGTCAACAATATGCAGTCGCTTTTATACCGGTGGTCGATCTGCCTTATCCTTTATTCTACGGAACCCTGTTCATTGATAAGGAAACCCTGTCGTTCACCCGTGCAGAATTTTACTTGGATATGAAAGACCGGAATAAGGCTACGGCAGCTATCCTGCGTAAAAAACCGGCCGGACTGCGGTTCAAGCCCGACGAAGTCTTTTTTATCGTGTCCTATAAACAGCGCGACGGAAAAACCTACTTGAATTATATCCGTAATGAAGTGAAATTCAGATGCGACTGGCAACGCAAGCTATTTGCAACAAACTATACGGTATTGAGCGAAATGGTTGTTACCGAAAGCCGGGAAGAACTTGTCAATAACATTGCCCGTAAAGAATCGTTTAATAAAAACGAATCGCTGAGTGATCTGGTAATGAATTTTTACGATGATAATTTTTGGGGAGCCTACAATATTATTGAGCCTACCGAATCGTTGGAAACAGCGGTTAATAAGTTGAAAAAGGAACATCAATGAATTAATAATTAATAATTAATAATTAATAATTAATAATTATGAATACTTCAAAAATAACTTCCGCGCTTATCTGTTTTGCGCTGCTTTTTTCCTGTGGGAAAACGACGCGACAGCCTGTCGACACAAAAATTATCACATCAAGCGATCTGCCCGAAACGAAAAGGGTTGAAAACATAGATGGAAAAGGGCTTGAAGAATACGCAACGCTGGAAATAAAGCCGGAAGTTTTTTTTGAAACCAAAGCAAAAATTCGTTCCGCTATCTTGATAAACGACGGTAAACTTTATTTTGGAAATGAAGACTGCGAATTTTATGCCGTTGATATTAGCGCCAAACAAAAGCTTTGGATGTATTCTACAGATGAGCCGGTACAAACCTGGCCGGCATTCACAGAAGACAAAATTATATTTAACGCCGGAAACAGCTTATACATTTTAGATTCCAGTACCGGTGATGAAATCCATAAAATTACGTATCCTTCCGAAAGTTCATTCCGGGTGAGCGGGGAAGGATACGCATTTAACGATTCGTATGCGGCGGTTTCGGACGGCGTTGCCTGTTATGCCGCATTGGATGGCGACTTAGTGGTGGTGGATATAAATAAAGGTGAAATAATGGGGTCGATTGCCTCTGAGAATCGTGGGGCGGTGGCTTCGGGCATTCATCTTTGGGACGGAAAATTGTATTACTGCGACTATGCAGGTTTCCTGTGCTGCCGGGATATACTAACAAAGCAAATGGTATTCCAAACTCAAATCCAGGACCGGATTTTTGCGCCCATGCATATCAACGACGGGAAAATCTACCTTGCCGGACGGAATTGTAAAATGTACTGTATCAATGCAGAGAGCGGCGATGTAATCTGGTCGTCGTTTTCACACGACGCCACGACCTGGTTTTCCGGCGGCTCGGTCTCTGTCGGAAACATACTGTATGCCTGCACTTCGGACGAACATACGCTGGTTGCCTTTCATAAAGATACGGGCGAGTTCCTGCGCATCTATCCTACTGAACAGAATGCTTACACGATGCCGCTCCTTCATGGTGAAAATGTTATTGTCGCTGCAACGGACGTTTATTCGTTGAATAAATCCTGTATTATGGAGTTCGATACGAAAAACCATACCAGGCTTTGGCAAGCATCGCTCAATGACTGCCTGTTGTCCGCTCCGGCAATCTACGGGGAAGCAGTGTATTTCGGAACCGATTCAGGTATTATTTATAATATCAAACTGAATGGCAATCAGTTTATTGATTTTTAAAGAGATAAAAGACGGAAACATCAAGGCATTTGAAAGCCTTTTCCGGTCCTACTACGAGCCGCTATGCCGCTATGCCTGTCAATTTGTGGATGATATGGATACGGCTGAAGAAATCGTACAGGACTTGTTTTATATTCTTTGGAAAGAAAGGGAAAGCCTGCAAATCTTCACTTCGGTGAACGGCTATTTGTATCGTTCCGTCAAAAACAAATCGCTTCAACATCTTGAACAGGAAAAGGTGCGCGAGGCTTACCGGCAAATGTACGCCGAAAATACAGCCATCGAAACATCTACTCCACAGGAAGAATTGGAATACAAAGAACTGGAACAACAAATGCGGCAGGCATTGGAACGCCTGCCCGAACGCCGGCAAAAAATATTTCAAATGCACCGTATGGAGGGCAAAAAATACCACGAAATTGCTCAGGAACTTCAAATATCCATCAAAACAGTGGAAGTGGAAATCAGCAAAGTCCTTCGGGAATTACGACATAAATACAATGCAATCTATCATCCTAAAAAATCAAAAATTCAAATTCATGAAGTATAATAACCATCCGGTAGATATAGACAAAGCATGGAATAGCCTTTATGCTCGATTGGAAAAAGAGCGCCTGCTGCCTGTGGAAACCGACGATTCATCGTATCGGAAACGAAAAATACCGCCCCAATGGATAGCTGTAGCCGCAAGTGTTTGCATCGGATTAATCATTTCTTTCTTTTATTTTCCGTCCAACAAAAAAACTTCGCTAATAAGTCTGCAAAACAGGGAAAATTCCGGCGCCTTGGTTGCTACGCTCGACGACGGTTCGACCGTTTATTTGGAGGCCCATGCGTCTATCACCTACCCCACCGCTTTCTCCTCCAAGCAGCGAAAAGTAACGCTCGATGGAAACGCTTTGTTTTGCGTAACAAAAGACAAAAAACGACCCTTTGTGGTGGAAACCAACGAAGGAATAACGATTGAGGTGGTAGGAACCATTTTTGCTGTTCAATCTTCGCACGGCAATCCCTTCCAACTTTCCGTCAAAGAGGGAATCGTAAATGTTTACGCCAAAGATCATCCAACAGCCCTTCCGGTGGAAGCCGGGGAAATTGTCCGGCTGAGTGATGGCGCATTGAGCAAGTCCGCAAATGTTAATCCGATGTTATTCAATCGCTTTACCGATAAAATGTGTTTTAAGGATGAAAAATTGAATGATATTGTTCAAACCATCAACACGATACATGGCAGTCCGGTGATAATCGCCGAAAAATCATTGAACAATCGGACATTGACGGTTACTTTTGAAAATAATTCTGTGGAAACAATGGCGGAATTAATTTGTCTGGCGTTAAATTTGGAACGAATAAGTAAACAGGATACTATTTTTATCCGATGAAATGCCCAACCCCCCACCCCCTGAAGGGGGAGTTAGAGCGTAAAATTGTGCATTATGCTACGCCCAAGTCCCACCCCCCTGACCCCCTAAAGGGGGAGTTAGTGTGCATAAATGCTCATTATACTGCGGCAAAGTCCCCTTTAGGGGATTTAGGGGTCATTTTCATATTCTTCTGTTTTTTTGCCCTCGCATCTTCAATAAACGCCGCAGAAATTCTCGACCGGGAAATACAACTGCCCAAAATCAAGGAAACTACTTACGAACTACTTAACCGAATTACCGACCAAACCGGTTACTTTTTTATTTATGATAGCGACATTCTAAACAATGAAAAAAAAGTCAGTTTCCCCGGCGGAAAACATACGCTGCGGCAAGCCATTTCACTGATAACGCAAGACCCGAATATACAAATTAAGGTGGTGGACAGGCATATCCTTTTATATAAAAAAGAGACGCCTTCAGTAACCAACGCAAAAACCCTGCCGGAAATCAACGAAAGTCCCCATTTTATCGTGGCAAAAGCAGTTGTAAAAGATGCCGAAAGCAAAAAACCGGTTCCGTATGTTTCCGTCAGCATCGAAAAAACCGGCATCGGCACCATTACCAATCAGTCGGGCGAATGTATGCTCAAAATACCGCTTTCCGATACGATCCAAAACATTCATTTTTCGCATGTCGGATATAATCAACAAGTTATACCTGTGGAAATCTTTCTCAACAGCACGGTGGATATTTACCTGCAAACCAAAATTGTTCCGCTTCAGGATGTTATTGTCGGCATCGTCAATCCGCAAAAAATCATACGGGAAATGCTGAACAGCCGGCCGGAGAACTATTCGAACCAACCGGTTTATTTCACAAGCTTTTACCGCGAGGGAATCGAGAAGAAAAACACCATCGTCAGCTTGACCGAAGCCGTGTTTCAAGTGCACAAAACCGGATTTGATTCATCCGCCGAAGACCAAGTTAAATTGTTAAAGATGAGAAGAATCAGCAATAAAGAAGAAACCGATTCTATCATTGTAAAGATGAAAGCCGGCATCGATGCATCCTTGCACTTGGATATTATCAAGTATCTTCCTGATTTCCTGGAGTTGAACAACGAAAACCCTTATAACTATACCAAAATAGATATGACGGTAAGCGATTCCGGTTTAGCGC
>Ga0082212_10008577_pt1 | contig 13319 bp, 7 predicted proteins | sample TergutNt197P3_FD_71548 | JGI IMG/M metagenome (GOLD analysis project Ga0082212, IMG submission 71548) | Neocapritermes taracua P3 segment gut microbial communities from Petit-Saut dam, French Guiana - Nt197 P3 | ecosystem: Host-associated > Arthropoda: Insects > Digestive system > Gut ... | reverse complement strand
ACTGCAGGTTTTGACATTGGCGGACCATTTGCACTGGGATATGTGAATGACGGTTTTGGCATTGGGTTTTTTAACCGTACCGTAATGGATCTTAAATCAGAGGAAGTTGGAGGAGGTATATACGTGGTTCTTCCCAGGGCATGGGAAGAAATTCTTCTGGTGGGAGGTTATTCATTCAGAATGCTGGATCGTGAAAGCCACAAACTGGATATTGGAATTTTGGGCAAGGCTTTTTACCGGATCATGCTAGACCTTGAAATGCCGGCAATTGATATTACCAATTGGAATGAAAATACTACTTTACTGTATCCTCTTCAGACCCATTTTGGAATAGGAATTGATTTGGGGATCAAGTACTGTTATGAAAACACTTTTACTCTGGCATTGGTTGGTTACGACGTTTATTCACCTGCCCTGATAACTGAATATAAAGAATTCTCGGATTATGGAAAAAGCGGTACCTCATCTTACAATACTGTCCAGCCTCGTCTGGCTTTTGGCGTCCTTTACCACTTGCAAAATGATTTTCTTGAACATTACATAACCGATATTATTCTGATGGCTGATTACCGGGATTTTATTAATCTGGACAAGCGGCATGCCATGCTTAATCTTACTTTAGGCGTTGAAGTTACTTTGTTAAAAATACTAAAGCTCCGGGCAGGCATGGCAGATGCTCTGCCTTCAGGCGGTTTTGGAATCGACATGAAGTTTATGACATTGGATGCTGCAATACGGGGCAAACAACTGGGAGACAAGCCCGGTAAAAAAACTGAACTTGCTTTTGATGTGGGATTGTTATTTAGATATTAGTTTGGCGGCTGCCCGAAGGCAGACGCTAGATTGTTTTAGTTTACTAAAAAATACCCGGATTGAGCGGCTGACTGAAAGCAGACGCTAGCATGTTTTGACGACCAGTCAAAAAACACCGCACTTAAGCGGCTGCCCGAAGGCAGACGCTAGATTGTTTTAGCTTACTAAAAAACACCGCACTTAAGCGGCTGATGGGAGTCGAACCCACGTCTCCAGCTTGGAAGGCTGGGGTAATAGCCGTTATACGACAGCCGCGTAATGTAACTCTATCGGGAAATTATAAAAATGTCAAGTAAGGGGATTTTTGTAGATTAGCCGGTGGATATAAAGAAGATCGATAAAATAAAATTCACTTGATTCCGTCAAGTAACCATGCAATAAAAACATCCATTCTTTTGTTTAACGCCGAGCTGATGTCAACATGTTTTGCGATAAAGTCAGAGACCTCCGTTCCGGCCAGGCAGTATACAGCCAGACCTTCTTCGACTTGCTCAATATAAAGAAGGGCGGTAAAGGTTTTTTCTTTCATGACTGGAACGGGTCCGTATGTAACGGACTTGAAATTATTGATTTTGTACAATATTCCCTGAGAGCTTGAGGCAAGAGAAATTTCATAGAAACAATTTCCAAATCGTATATCGGTAAGGCGTACATAAAATGTTTCCTGATGCGGTACTGAAACGGCAGGAAGAGGATCGGGAAGGAATGTTTTAAGTTTTGCCGGACTTTCTATCCTTGTTGCGTCGGTAAAAAGAGGCATGTTTTTTTTCCCGGAATGGGAATAATACGTTCTGCCTTTAAGATCCTGAATTCTTTCCAGTGCATTGTAGATGTTTAAAAGGCCGGTATTTTTTCGGGGTATGATACGCAGAGCCTCCACAAAAATACCGGGATTTGGTCCCAGGGAATTTTTTAAAATTTTTATGTTGTTTCCGGTTTGAGGAACAAGGGTAAGGTTTTCGGCCCGTTTTCCGTAGTAAAGGTACCCTTTGGCAGAAAAAGCGGCGTTACGCTGTTCTGCGCTGGCTCCGGGAAAAAGTCCGGAAAGGGGACGAGTCTGGGAAAACAGGAACAGAGGACAAACAAAAAATGATAATCCAAAAATCAGTAACACTCTTCTCATCGGCATGCTCCGCATTAATATGCGCCGCTTCCTTTTATTAATACGCCGAAAGTTTTGCAAATAATCCAGATATCAAGCCATACCGACCAGCTTTGAAGATAGTAGGTATCCAGGGAAACGCGATCCGAATAATTTGTATCGGAACGCCCCGAAACCTGCCAAAGCCCCGTTAAACCGGGTTTAATCGAAAAGATCCTCTGGAAATCCGAACCGTATTTTTTTATTTCTTCATCCACAATGGGGCGCGGGCCGACAAGGCTCATTTCTCCCTTTATTATATTGATAAACTGGGGGAATTCGTCCAGGGAAGTTTTCCGGATTAGTTTACCAATTGCGGTAATGCGCGGATCGTTCTTTAATTTTTGGTTTTGGTTCCATTCCTCCCTGGCGTTTTTATCTTTTGCCAGGAGCTCTTTCAGGATTTCTTCCGCATTACTTACCATGGATCGGAATTTATAGGCCCTGAAGTATTTTCCGTTTTGGCCTATTCTTTTTTGGGTGTATAACACGGGTCCCGGAGAATTTATTTTAATAAAGAGCGCTATCAGGAAAAATATCGGAGAAATTATTATACTTCCGATAAGAACAATACTCACATCCATAAAGCGTTTTATCCAGAGATTCCAGAACATATTAAGACGATGGCTTGTAGCAAAACCCAGAATACCGCCGAAATCCCTGACGCTCATCCAGATATTGTTAATTGAATAAATATCCGGCACCTGCACATTGTAACGGAAAGCGGATACAGATCCGGTAATGAGTTTTTTTAATTCACGGTTGGAAAGAGAAGGCATGGCGACAATGGCCATTTTTATATTTAATCTTCGTACAATTTCAATGCCCGCTCTTGTATCGTGAATAATCGGAATTCCCCGGTATTCGTTTCCTTTTTCTTTATCGTCATCCAGAATTAATACCGGTATAAAGCCTGAGTTTTTATTGGCCATAAGCCTGTCGGCAACGGCGCAGCCGGTAAACCCTGCACCGTAGATTACGGCAGGAATACCCCCCATGCCGCTTGCGGAAAGGAAACTGCGCGCTATTGAACGGCCTGTTAATATGCCAATAATGGAAAGTACAAAACTAATGGCAAAAGCAACGGTAATCGTATCGAATTTCGGGTCGTAAATAAAGCGGGAAAGTATAATACCTGCATGGACAATGAATGATGAATAACAAACCTTGCGCAGTTCTTCCGCCGGTGCAAGGGATGCTGCAGGATAAAGGTTGTTCATGGCAAAAACACCGATAAAAGCCGGCAGAAAAGGCCAGTAACTTATAAATGATTTAAATGCAATTCCTCCGTGTAAAACCCGGAGGAGGTAAAGGATTTTCATCAGAAAAAAGCCGGCGCCTATACAGAGCATGATCGAAACCATGTCGGAAAAAACCAGAAAAGTGGATCGTAAAGCTGAGCTGGTTCCATGGTACCGCTTCCGGTACCATTCTTCGTATTGATCTATGTTCACCAGGTCCAGATTCCTCCAATACTCCAGTAATGATCAAGGCCATTATCACCTTTTATTATTCCGCGGTTCCAGCCATATTGGAGGCCGTATTCTCCGGCCAGTTTTAAAATGCCGACGGGGAGCGGGACTGTCCAGACTAACCCGATCCCCCCGCCAAGACGTATATCAAGAGTTTCCTGTTTAAGTAAAAAAAGATTCATGCGGGGATTATGTTTCATTGAATTACTTGGATTATATGGATCATTATAATCAAATCCGGAATCATCAACTCCATCGTCAAAAATTGAGCCATCGGGTGCAGGACGGCTTGTGTTCAATCCTTCTGATGCGTTACCGTGACGGGTTAAATAGGCAGCCAGGCTTATATCTATGCCGGGAACAGGATTCCAGTAGGTTCTGATGGAAAATCTGTCAGAATTCGGTTCAAGGTCGGGGCCTATGTTTCTGCCAAGATGGGTATAATTCAGGTAATTCGGTTTACCGGGCATATACCGTTCCTCATCAGGTCTGTGCCAGTGAGTATAACAATAGGGAAACACCGCAGTATAGTCGAAATCCAATTTGGAAAGGAAACTTCTTTTTGGTGTCCAGGAGAGTCCGGCTTCTACGGCGAGCTTATCTTTAAAAAGCCCTTCGAAAAGACCGTTAAAGTTAAAATCGTCAATGTAGGTCTGGCCTTGCAGCAAAAAAGTATCGAAAGGCCGCCAGCGCAGGTGAAGGCCCATAAACGCATTGTCGTCGAAGCCGCTTAGGGACTGCGATGCAAAAATATAATTAAACGGCACCAGATACATGGGTTCAAAGCGCTGGCCAAAAACTATTGCCTGTATAAATCCCAATTCCAGATTCTGAATAGGGCGGAAACTGATTGCATGTATAACATTGTACTTGTCTGCAAATTTTCCTTCGCCGAAATCGTCAGTGGCTGTAATGCTTTGAAAAAGCACTTCGTAAGACCACTTTGGCCTGTAGAAGACAAGACTGAAATGTCCGGCTCTGGGCGCCTGAGGACCCACAACGGTACTGTTGTCATAAAAAGGTCCTACCGATGTACGGGCCAAACCTGCCTGGAAATAAGTGTCATCTGTCCCAACAGCTAATAACGATGTCCACTGCGGCCGAAGTTCCAGTTTTCCAAAACTTGAAGTATCATTAATAAAATCAGAGTAGGGGGTGTAGGTTCCGGGAACATTAAAACGTTCTCCGTCTACATCAGTCATACCGTATCCGGCAAGATGAAAACTGGCGCTTAGAAGTCCGGCAATTCGCACCGAACCTTCGGCAAACGGACCGCCCAAAAAACCTTTTTCACTGTTTTTTCCCTGCATATATGCCGTAACACCCAGATGTATAAACCGGTTAGGCGGTGAAAGGTATTCCTGATACGAAGCGGCTTTCTGCTGTGCGGCGGCATCTCCGTTATCCATTACCTGGTCAAGGACTTTTTCTATCAAAGCAGCAGGATAAGGGCGAATCAGAGGAAGAAATTCCCGTATATAACCCTGAACGTACCAGCGATCGATATCTTTGTAAATTTCGCTGTTGGGTTCATGGATCACCTGGGCCGTTTGGGCATTAAGAATCGTATTGGGAAAAAGAAGTATGAGTAAAACCGGCAGCAGTATTTTTCTTTTCAAGAATTGTCCCCCTGTCTTTGATTCTATAGTATGAACTTGTTTTTGTGAAGAATTGCGCCGGATTAAATTCGCTTTCGTTCGGCAACAATTCGCTTTATTCTTTCTTTAAATGCTTCGCGGGAAAATTGCTCAACCTGAGCATTATAGAGGGTACGGTCTTTATAGTGCTCTTCTCCGGCTTCAAACTGATCCAGGGCTTTAATCAGGGAAGAGGGAGTTTGTTTGTCAAAAAACAGGCCGGTAACGCCATCCTTTATTGTATCCAGAACTCCGCCTTTTCCGTATGCAATTACAGGGCAGCCTGCGGCATTGGCTTCGATGGGAATAAGACCCATATCTTCTATGCCGGGAAAAATCAGCGCCCGCGCGCCTGAAAAAAGGGAGATAAGTTCCCCGTCGGTAACTCTGCCTTTAAAACTGACAAGTCCTGTTTTTGTCCAGCGGCGTATCTCTTTTTTTGACATTCCGCTTCCTGCCACCACAAGCTTCCGTCCCGAACTTACGCATGCTTCAATGGCAATGTCGGCCCTCTTGTACCCGGTAACCTGTCCCGCAAGAAGGTAATAATCTGCGGGATTCCGAGGAACATGCAGATATTTTTCGACAGATGCCGGCCCATAAACCACCTCGGCGTCCCTGTTATAATATCGTTTGATCCGGCGGGCAGAGTAACCTGAATTGGTAATAAAACGATCAACCAGATTTGCAGAACTTACATCCCACAGGCGCAGCCGGGGGATTAGGCGCTTCATAAAAAACCGTGTAAAAAAACCGGTCTTTTCAAAGTATTCATGGTACATATCCCAGGCATAACGCATGGGACTGTGACAGTAACAAATATGCCAGGCATCCGGATTGGGAATTATTCCTTTTGCCGGCCCTGCTTCGCTGGAAATTACAAGATCGTAGTTTTGCAGGTTGAATGAATCAAGGGCTTTAGGCATAAAGGGCAGATATTTCTGATACAGTTTTTTTGCAAAAGGAAATTGTTGTATATACGATGTATATACGTTGTGGGAATTAATCAGGTCAGAAACCGCAGAAGGATTATAGACATGGGTAAAAATATCGGCGTCGGGAAAAAGTTCAAGAAGAGCTTCGAGCATTTTTTCGCCGCCCCGCATATTGATAAGCCAGTAATGGACTATGGCGACTTTCATTTTTCCTCCAGAGAATCCAGGATGGTCCGGGAAGTTTTTTTAAAGGTATAGAGATTTTCAATTTCGGGATCGTGCTTAATAGGAGCTGTTCTTTTGTTATGAAGCATCAAAAGGAGCTTTTCTTTTAAGTCCGTTGTATCGCCTGCCTTGAACCAGTGTACAGGTAATTCACGGCCAAGAGTTTTTAAGGGATATTCGATGTAAATTTCTTTAAGAACGGGAATGTCGGAGATCAGTGCGGGGGTTCCTGAAACAAGGGCTTCAAGGGGCGGCAGACAAAAACCCTCATACAGAGAAGGTTGAACAAGCAGGGATGCTTCCCTGAGGAGTTCTGTAAGTTTTTCATCGGTTAAATAACCGGTAAATTCCACAGCATTTTCATGTTCGGGAAATGATGTAAATAAAAAGTCCGCTTCCTTTGATCTGAAGTTTTCTTTGCCGCCTGCAATTATTAAACGATGTTCCAGTCCTTCCTTACGGGCAAGAAAAAAAGCGTTCAGTAAAATTGAAAGTCCTTTGTGTTTTTTAATGTTTCCGATAAAAAGTATTGTGTTTTTTTTCTTTGTAAGACCGTTTTCTGTATTTTCTTTAAGCAAATGGGGCTGAATTGCGCTGTGGGTGACAATAACCGGAACAGTATTACGAGAGTAGTGTTTAATCCGGGATTTTGAAAATTCAGAAACGGTAAAGATTTTTTGTGAACGGGAGAATGCACGGCGGTAAAACCTCATCCGCGCTGCAAGGCCAAAACGGGAAGTAAGTTCCGGCATGTCGGGAAAAATAATGTCGTGAATAGTTGTGCAGACGGGGATTTTTAAAAAACCGGGGATATTAAAATACGGGGAATAATACAGGGTGCCGGAATTGATTTTTTTTAGTAATGTTTTGGGAAAAGCAAAGAGTTCGGTCAGAGAAAACGGTTTTACAGCACAATCAAGGATAACTGCATTTTTTTTTCCTGCAGTCAGAGGGGCAAGTTTTTCGGCACTGCCTAAAAGGAAAAAAGTGTGGGCAGAATCCAGAAAAAAAGGCAGGCATTCCCGAAGATAAACACCCACCCCGCTGGCATCAATCCAGCGGCAGTCAACTGTTATGGTCATAATTCCCTGATTACGGAATACTGACAGATTCCCTCTGCCAGTTTTTGAGGTCAAAAATGTCATTTTGCACGGAAAGCCATTCATCACGTTTTATTTTGAAAGTATACTTATGATGCGCTACGGGGCTTAAATTTCTGGAAGTGGTAAGCATGATTCGTCCTGCTTTATCGCTTTTTAATGCTTTCTGAGTAAAGGGATTTACAGGATTTTCTACCAGAGAATCAAGTGCCAACAGAGGGACATCTGCGTTGGTCATAAAAGTGTTGTCAGTCTGCAGGCTTTCGCGGGCATTGAAATCCTTTGCCATTAAAAGGACATTAAAAGCCTGAAGCCCGTCTCCGCCGGGTAATTTAATTTGATAAGGAAAATTGCCGCCGGTATTTGCCCCGTGATCCGAAACAATAATGATTCGTGTGTTGTCATAAACGCCGTTTGCCCGCAGATGATCAAACCATTTTCCTAATAAAATAAAAGCGGCCATGTTGGCATGGTAATCGGCAGAGCCGGAATATGGGCCGTTTCCGGTATCGGTTACATTTAAAACAGGAACATAGCCGGGAAACTGAAAAACAGCAGGTTCATGAGTAAGTTGATTTGCAAACAGGGAAAAAGTATTTCCTTCTTCGATAAAACCGGTAATGTCCGGCAGAAGATCCAATACGGCATAGTTGTCAATGGTAATTATGTTAAGTTGTTTATCGTCTGCAAATCTTGCCGACGAGAGCCATCTGCCCCGATCAAAGATAAAACCCCTTATAAGGACCGGCGAAGTTTTGAACAACGAAAAACGAATAAGATTATTTCGAAGAATTTCAGATATGGAAACAACCTGCGCTTCAGGATTTTTTTCCAGCCAATAAGATGAATACTTTCCCGAAAGATTATCGACAAGTAAGTTTTCTTCTTCTTCAAGCAATGGTTTGTATATAGAAAGATCCGGTTTCCAGCTGAAATTTGCCCATGGAGGATCAGTAACAACAACCTTAAAGTGATGATCCAGAAATAATTTTGGCATCATCATAAGCGACTCATTGTATTTGTCAATGAGAGGCTGCGTATTGCCTTTCTGAAATTCAGCCGGTGTATATTCGTAGCCTCCGTAAAGAGGGGGCGCTCCGAATATTGTAAAAGAACCGAAAGATACGCTGTTCGGAAACCATGTAAAGCCGGCAAATGAATCATTTAATTCCGGTTTTTCTTTAAAAGCAACAGGAAGCCATGCGCTCATTGCCCGGTCGAGCATTATCACAATTACATTTTTTCCGTTTCTGGAAAAAGTAAAAACCGGCCTGAGTAGTTCCGAACCGTATCCGGCATCACGGGCGGAAATCTTTTTCAGTGCATTAAATTCCGATCCAATTTTGGTTAAATTGAATGTAACCACTCCAATAAACGCAGCCAGGATGATCGATAAAAAAGATATAATTATTTTTTTAAAGCGCGAAACATACAAGACGGAAAACAACACCAGAACAAGCAAAAGACAAAGAATATTAAGCGCTGTTAAAGGAATATTGGTTAAGAAAGTTCCCGGATTGGATAAAACCAGCGTTGTAGTAATAAATCCGTAATCTCCCTGAAATACAAAAGTATTGATACAGAACAGAAACAGCAGGAGACTCAGAATAAAGGCAAGATACTTTTTTACACTTGCCGAAAAAAGAAAATAGATACAGGCAGGCCATAATACAAATAAACCCAGAGCCTGATTGATAACAGTAAAAACAAACGGGAAAGGAGACATATATGATTCAATGTACGAAAATTCCTGGGTTGAAGAAGCAATAAGCGCAGAAGGAATAACGGCGCCTGCAAGCAGAAAAATACAGATCGATGAAAGAAAAAAGATTTTCTGATTAAAAGAGAAATCAGCGCCTTCAATGAATTCGCCGGCTTTTTTTCTGATTTTAATAAAGATATTTTTAAGCAGCGGCAATAAAAGAATAATGGAGACAACAGCCGCTGCGGATAATCGTTTTACAAAATAACCTCTGTGGAAAAAAAGCACATAGATGTCAAAGAAAATTACCGGAAAACAAAGGATAAAATAAGTTGTTTTTTTTGGATTTTTCATCCGCAGAACAATATTTTTTATCAGGGAAAAAATATTGTTCATTGTCCAGTACAGTACCAGTCCCGAAGGCGAATTATACAATAAAAGAAGAAAAATTACGGCCATGCCGTATAATTGGATTTTTTCCCGGAGCAGAAATCCGCGGGTATAAACAAGCCCCGAAAGGACGTTTATCAATGTCATAAGAACCGGCAATATATTAAAGGACAAACTGCCCGAAGTCAGCAATGCATCCGGACTTCCCAGATCTTTTAGAAATATAAAAGATGCGCCTTTTAAAACCTCCAAATGGGATAAAAAGGAATAAGCAGAAATGAAAAAAGGTATCTGGAGAAGAATCCCAAAACTGCTTCGCATTGCGTAAACCGGATGATAATGATTTTGACGGTAATATGTCGATAAAATAAGGTATTGTTCATCTCCGCTGAAAACAGTTTTTATCTTTTTGATCCCTGCTTTCATTTTATTTTGTATAGTGCGCTCTATTAATTGCCATCTTTCGGCTGTATAATAAAGAGGAAAAGTTAAACCGCTGACTATCAGACTTACTCCCAAAACAGACAACCCGTAGTTACGTGAAACTCTGAATAGAAAATAAAAACTTAAATCAATAATCTGAATAACGGGAAAAATAATCAAATTGTAAAGAAAATCTGTCATAGATGCTGTTCACGTACACCTGTTATAAAATCTACAATTCTTTTTCCCGCTTCACCACGGTATTGCCAGGCGGTATCTTTTGCCTTTTGTCTGGCCTGCCGCAGTTCTTCGCTGTCCGAGGCATTCTGTATAATTTCGCCGATACGCGGGAACTCATCTTCCTTTAATTCAATTCCTATTTCTTTTAAGGCTCTGAATTGCCATAGTTTTTCCGCCGCATCTTCGCCCAAATCATCGGCATCGTAGGGGCTCAGATCGAACCCCTGATTTACATACATTACCGGTTTGTCAAAAAGAAAAGAATAATCAAAAATAATGCCGGAAAAATCGGAAATCATTATATCCGCTTTATTGAGGGAAGCAATATTCTCCCGTTCATAATCCCATTCCAGGCTTTGAATATCTTTGTATTTTTCCGTAAGCTTTTCCAGCATGGAGGCTTCCGATTTTTTTGACTGCGGATGCGGACGCACAATAATACGCATGCCGGTCTTTACCAGAGGATCAAGTAATTTTTCCCCAAACCGGTAAAGAAGCGCCGAAGTGCCCCAGGATGGTGAAACCAGAACCGTGAACGGATGATTTTCTTCCTTTGGAAGCTGTTTTATTTTTTCCGAGTAAACATCAAGATAGGTACAGCCTGCCGTTACAAGCTGTTTCGCGGAAATTCCCCGCTGTTGTTCCAGGGTTCTTATATCCTTTGCCTGATAATCTCCGGTAAGGAGAACCGAATCATAATAATCAAGCCCAAAAAGACGGTACATGGTGGCGTCGCTTGACATATGGAGTACATGAGCGTAATGTATTACATTCTTTGAACGCTTTAGCTGGTACACGTCAAGACCGGGGGTTGTCATCAGCACAACACCGGCGCTGAGCATGTTAAGACGCGAGAATGCTTTATTGCCTTCGCCTATATATTCACCTTTAACGTGGTTGTATGAGCCGTTTAAAAGCGAATCGTCTTCGGCAGAAGTCAGATAAAGCACATTTACGCCCCTTGCTTCAAACTCATCAAGTACGGGCTTAAATACATTGGAATATTGCCTGCCTTCGTTGTAGATGACATAGGGATTTTCCTGTCCGAAAGAAGCCGAAACTTTTCCGCCGGATAAAACAACTTTAAGCTTAATTATCAGCGCACGGCCCAAAAAATATACCGTTGCTGCCGCTCCTATCAGAATTGAAAAAAGAGCGCTTCCCGTACCGGGATCAATGTAAAGAAGATGCAAATTCATTTTTCCACCTTTGACCAGTTTTTTTCTTCGAAAAATCCACCGTAAACATAGTAATCCCTTTTTGGATTCAGGGACAAACGGGTTTGATTGGGATCTCCCAGATGAACCGATCCTGAAGCGGCAATATACAGAGGTTTTTCTTTATTTTCAACGGAAATTACATTACCGGTAAAAGGATTTACCGGGTTTTCTATTTGGCCGTTCAGAGCCAGGAAGGGAACATCCGCATTGGTCATAAAGACCATGTCGGTTTTTAATTCACCGGCAGCATTAAAATCTTTTACCAGTAAAATCGGGTTAAAGCTATCAATATTCGCAGGCATGGTCGGGAAGGGTTTTGTTACATAATTTGACTGGGAACCGTGATCCGAAACCAGAATAATGCGGGTATTATCATAAACGCCTCTGGCTTTCAGAAAATCGAACCAGACTGCCATGCGTTTATACGCTGCAATGTTTATGTGATATTCGGTTTCTTTGTTATAGGGACCGGGGAAAAAATGTGAGACATTCAGAACAGGCAAATAATCCGGTTCCTGAAGAAGGGCAGCCTCATGAGTTGTATTGTTTACCAGAAAGAGGAATGTGTTTACATTATCATCGGTAATACTGGCAAGACGGGGAAGGTAGTCCAAAACTGCATAGCCATTCAGAAAAAGTCTTAACCGCTGCCCGGAAACGGAAGAACACCAATCGCCGTATTGATAAATTCCCCGGTGGGTCATTAATGGAGAGATTCTGAATAAAGCGTACCAAAAGATATTCCGTTTTAAAATATCGCTAATCAACGGAAAATCAAGTTCATGTTCCGAGATCCATAAATTTGTATAAAGGCTGTCGGTAAGGCAGGCTTGTATTCCGGGATAATCATCATAAATCGTTAAATCATCGTTTTTGCTGTAATTTGGATAAGGCGGATCGGTAACTGTAACGGAATAACCGGCTTCGGAAAAAATCCGGGGGAGGAGCAGCAGGGCCTCGTTATGTTTTGCCCGTAAAGGAATTTCATCGCGTTTGTTGATTTCTTCCGGTGTATACTCATAACCGCCAAAGACCGGAGGCGCTCCGATCATAGTATAACTGTCAAAAGAAACTGTATTCGGGTAATAGGTAAAACCGGAAAATTTTTCTTTTAAATCGGGACTTTCTTCCAGAATGTATGGAAAAAAAGAACTTGTTGCCCGGTCAAACATGATTACTACGGTATTTTTTCCTTTTCTTGAAAGAGAAAAAAAAGGTTCTGTTATAACCTTTTCTGTCGGGGTACCGGTACGAAATGAAGCAAAAACGGAAAAACTGTTGTTAATTCTGACAATGTTTACCATTGATATGCCAAGCAGAGCGGCGATACAAAAAGATAAAGCCGGTATCAGAATTTTACGGGAACGGAAATGAAAAACAATCAGGCAGAACAGGGCCGAGACACCCAGAAAGACGGCATTAAGACGCCTTATATCGCCGGGAGGATTTACATTGTTGGAAAAGCGCAGATCAAGTGAGATTAGTCCGTAATCTCTGGTAAAGATAAAGGCATTCAGAAGAGCGCCGGTACAGAGAATAAAGCCAATAACAGCCAGGTTGTATTTTACTTTTCGGGAAAAGAGAAAATATATTCCGAGCGGCCATAACACGAAAAATCCAAGACTCTGGGAAAAAGTATTAAATACAAAGAACAAAGGTGTTGTCTTGTTATCGATATAGGAAAATTCCTCCGGGGAAGAAGCTATCAGCATGGAAGGCATAAAAAGACCGGTTAATACGCAAAGCACCAGAAAAGAAAGAAGGAAAACAGGAAAGACATTACTTGTGCTGCTGTCTTTAATAACCCCGGGATTTGGTATTTTTTTCAGGATAATCAGTGTCCAGGGTATAAATGCCGTAATGGCGGCGAAGGCAGCAAGGAATGAACGCTGGTGCTGATCGCCTTTGTGAACAACAAGGATATAGTAAACAAAGAAAAGTAACGCAGCGGAAAAAAAGATGAAGAGAACAATATTTTTATGTGTGAATCGTATTTTATAGTACAGATTTTTGACAAGGGA
>Ga0082212_10008576_pt1 | contig 13320 bp, 15 predicted proteins | sample TergutNt197P3_FD_71548 | JGI IMG/M metagenome (GOLD analysis project Ga0082212, IMG submission 71548) | Neocapritermes taracua P3 segment gut microbial communities from Petit-Saut dam, French Guiana - Nt197 P3 | ecosystem: Host-associated > Arthropoda: Insects > Digestive system > Gut ... | reverse complement strand
TTTGATGATTACCGGCATAGATTGACCATAATCCGTATTCGCACAGATTTTCCGGTAATTCGTTTTCAAAAGTTGAATTTTCCCGACATAGCGTTACCATCTTGCCATAGATGGATGCTATTTCAGACACATTCTTTTCCTGTTCAGCGCTGTCTATCTGCGACTTATACAACTCCATTTGTTGCAGTGGCGACAATTTTTCTTCGGTTTGCGCGTATACGGGTTGCGAGGCAAGCAGTAGAAACAGTACGCAAAATTCGACATAATATGTTGAAAAAAAGCGCATTAACTTATATACCCGTAAATGATTGAGTGCATGAGACTTATGCATATTGTTTGAGTTGGCGTTCATTTTGAGTTAAGAGTTAAGAGTTATGACTTTACATTGTTCAACGCTCTATTCTATCCGTATTATCCCATTTTTCACAGCAAACTGCACCATTTCCAGCGTGCTGTTGATGCCGAGTTTGCGGAAGATATTAGATTTGTGCCAGTCGACTGTCCGGAGCGAGATACAAAGACGGTCGGCAATCATTTTTCCCGAAAGCCCTTCAAAGCAACATTCGATGACACGTCTTTCATATTCGGAAAACTCTTCGCTTATCTGCTTTGTTTTCTTTTTGGCGATATAAATCCTGTTGATGATCTCGGCAATGTCTTTTCCGAAATAGTCAAGTCCCATATCGACGGAACGTATGGCGTCTGCAAGGGTATCGGCGCTTGTGTTGACTTTGCTGACAAAACCTTCGATACCTGTATCGAGTATTTCCTGTACCGTTGCAGTAGTGTTTTCGGCAGAAACGGCTAAGATTCTCACTTCCGGATATTCTTTTTTCATACGTCGGGCAATGTCAATACCGTTCATGTCGGGCAACATGATATCAAGAAGCACAATATCTGCTTCAACGGTTTCAAGTATGTTGAAAAATGCGGCTCCCGACCCGGCTTCGCCTGCGATAACAATGTCGGGATGACGCAGTTCGATGGCTGTCCGAACGCCCAGTCGGAACAGTTCGTGGTCGTCAACTATGATTACTTTTATCATTGTATTATCCTATTACAAATTGCTGCAAATATACAATAATCAATTGAAAGTTGAAAATTATTTTATAAATTGGGTGCATTTCAATTTGTCGCATTACACTTTCTCATTATTGGATTGCCCTGAAAGGGCAACAGCATCAGGATAGGGCATCGCCCTACGCTATTGATTACACGGCTTTCAGCCTTAATTTGTGCGACAAATTGAAATGCACCCTGAAAAGACTATGATCGTATCGGTAATCAAATAAAACAAAAACCCGTATTTCTACTGGTGCACAGTATTTTTTTTTACTATATTTTTGCAGCGTGAAATTTATATCAATCTTTAAGGATTGTTATTGAATTAAGATAAAGAATTAAATATGATACGATTAGTGATTTTTGAGGAACAGACGTTTTATAGATTTGGCGTAAAAAACGCATTAGAGAATAACCCCGATATTCGCGTAGCAGGCGAAGCAGATTATAAAACGGCGCTTTTTGATGTGCTTGCCCATACGGCGGCCGACGTTGTGCTGCTTGGCATTAACATACCTGATGATGCATCCTGTATAGACGTCACGCATCTTATCCGGCACAATTATCCGGACACAAAAATTCTTGCCGTCGCCAATGAAGATACCTCCAAAACAGTACAGTCATTAATGGACGCCGGCATAAACGGCTATATCGGAAAAAGGCAGGCCGACCGCGTTGAACTTGAAAAAGCGATTCGTAAAGTAGCTGCGGGAGGCAAATATATCGGGAGAATTGACAGTAATATGATTAACTAAAAAGATACATTTATAAATTTAAGAAGTTGCGCCCGACACGTACTTAGGGATCATAAAATGAAAAAGATGTTATTCATGGCTTTTTGCCTTATGTTGGTGTCCGCCGTGTTTGCACAGGACAAATTGACGGTAGCGGTATCTTCGTTTAACGGAACGGTTGACGGTCGCAGGTATTATTCGAGAAGTAACCAGAATACGGATGCTTCGATTCAGTCGGTACAGGATGATGTAGAAAAATCGTTTGTGAAAGCAAGGCGGTTTGTTGTGGTGGACAGGAGTAAGATGTCGGCCTGGTATAACGAGAAAGCATTACAAAACACATCCGACTTCGACTACAGCGACCGCGATCTGGTTGAGGGAGGAAAAAATTTCGGCGCCGACTTTATCATTACAGGAAACGTTAACGTAGTGCCGCAGGAAACAGTTGGTCGTGTTGCGGCAGGCGCTTCGACAGCGCAAAGAAGTATAACAGGAAGAAACAACAGCATAGTAGGTGCGGCCGCCAATGTGGGCAGAAACATTGAAACAAATGAAAGGATGGAGGTAATCCTCAAAATCATCAAGGTGGAAACAGGCGAGATAGTAGCCTCCGAAACACTCAAAGGCACAAGAAATCAGCTCGAAAAGAGTATCGACGATTTCATCGACCGTAATTTTCCTTTCAGTATTCCTGTCTTAGAAGTGGTGGGTAATGATATGACGCTTGTACCCGGCGCGGATACCGGCGTAAAAAAAGGCGATGTTTTCACCATTTACAGAATTCAGACCGTCGAAGTACAGGGACGCAACATGACCCGCCAAACGGAAATAGGTTCGGCAACGGTCACAGTGATGGAAGGCGATTTTTGCACGGCAAGAATCTCGAAAGGCGCCAACGAAATTCGCCAGCAGATGGAACAGGGCATTACCTTAACGGCTGTAAAGAAATAATTCATAATTATACAATCATGAACAAATCATTATTTTTTAGCATATTATTGTGCCTGACGATAGGCCGGGTCGCAGCGCAGGACTTGTATGTCAGCGCATCAACAGGCAACAACCGCAACGAAGGAACGAAAACAAGTCCGTTCAAGAACCTACAGAAAGCCATTGATGTAGCCGCCAACGGTGCGACCATTTATGTGGCCGAAGGCAATTACTATGGCCTGCTCGACAAAGGAAATATCGACATCGACAAGCCGGTACAAATCATGGGCGGCTACTCAGCCGATTTCGGCGTTCGCGATGTGCTCAAACACCTGACGACGATACAGCCCACGCCCGAATCCAACGGCTCGGCTTCGGGTCAGGGCACGATGAATATATCGGTCAAAACGCCCGGTACGTTAGTCGTGATCGACGGTCTTATCTTCGACCGCGGCAACTCCATCTCCTACAGCGCGCGCGGCGAAGGCAAACCCGACGGCGTGGACTGTCCGATGATGAACGAAATCGGCGCGGCAGGCGTCGGAGGCCCCGACCTTACCACGCCAAACGTGCTCACCAAGCAAACGTCCACCCTCTACTTAAACAACCCGATGTGCGACTTAGTGATACGCAACTGCGCCTTTATCAACTCGCCCTACTACGGCATTATCGGCCTGTGGGGCGGCAAGAAAGCCGAAATCACCAACAACATCTTTATCGGATGCCGCTTTGCTTCGGTCGAAATCAGGGGTAGTATGGCCAATGCACCCGGTAATATTTACTTCTCGTACAATACCGTCCTCTTTACCTGGTCGCGACTGAAAGACTACGGCGACATGGGCTACGGCTACCGCTATATGCCAGGTGCACATCATTACGTTACAAACAATATCATTGGTCTGAGCATCTTTGCCGGCATTGATCGTAGTCATTCAGACAGTAACAGGGCGGTCGAAACCGCACGTATTACCACCGCCGAAAACAATATCTTTTTCCTTAACAAACAGGCCGACCTCACTCTACCCGGCGGCGGAATGGGCTTGCGCGTATGGGCTAACCAATTCGACGATGTGGATCAGCTGAACAAAGCCGACGGGAACAAAAGCCTTGCCGACCCGACCGTTTTCAAAGGCGTCATCAACGAACCCTATCTCAACGGCTTCCTCGCCGCTTCCTACAAGGAAACAACAAGCGTCGACCCCAATTCCCCCGCCAACACCTTTCGTCAGGCAATGGGTATGAATATGACAGGCACGATGCGATCGTCGGCAACCATGTTCGCCAACCGCTACCCGTGGCGCGACGCGCTTAAATTCTTCGGAGCCATGAACGGATACGGCGCACAAAAACCGTAGCGGTGGATTCGCAGAGCGGCGCTATGTGCTGACCTGTTTTTTTTCATTTCACAAGTTTGGAATTCCTGAAATTTCATGTAATTTTGTCCACTGTTAAATAAATAGTAAAAGGCAATTGAATATTTTACGAATCATAAACCGTCCTGACGGACATAAATTTAATTATAATGGAAAAATTCAGAAACATTTTAGTGATTATTGGAGGTGTCAATTTCCTGCTGTTTGGGTTATTTCACCTGACTTTCTGGCGTGGACTTGACTGGAAAAACGAACTCATCAAGCTAACTGAAATAAACAGTAATGTAATGCAAATGCTAAATATAGGAATATCAGTCTTTTTGCTGTCATTCGGATTTATCATGTTAGTTTATCGCAATGAGATTTTAAATTCCGCATTAGGCAACGCTTTGCTGATTGTCTTTTCATTATTTTGGCTTGCAAGGTTAGTCGGAGAGTTGGCATTCCCCGGCGGTTCTATCGTATTTGGAATAATCCTGTTTTTCTGCGTGCTGATTTACCTGATACCGGCAATCGTATAAACAAATGAGTAACAGGAAATTGCAGTAATATCCGAACCCAATCCTGTAAAGATGAACCGGAACTGTCGATAAAGAAAATATATGACAGGCAATCAACGAAAGAGCTGCGCTATATGGAATAGAAACAGACTTATAATCAAGACATTTGGATTAGATCCTGAACTTGATTCAGGACAAATGGACGGTGTCGCCGGGTATAGTGTAAGTTATTGCTCTTGAATTTTCAATCGTCTTTGCCGGTTAAAAATCGTTTGCCCTTTTCGGTAATCAGGTATTTCTGATTGGGAGATGTCGGCTTTTCCGGATTGGTTCGTTGGATAAAACCAAGTATATATAAAGGTTTTAGATATTTTTCATTGAAATATGTTCGATGGTTGAAAGATAAAATATCCACAAAATCATCTACAGAAGTTGGATTACCGGTTAGAAACAAAATTTCAATAAAATATTGAAGTTTTTTTGAGGGCAACTTAGTCACTTTTTCAATCCAACTTAGTCGCTTTTCTTTATTCGACTTAGCGCCATTTACATCTTGACTTAGTGCTTTGCTATTGTTATTATATTGATTTACAGCGATATTTGTTTTTTCGGACTTGATGCTTTTTTCATCTGGCCTTGATACCTCTTTTTTGTTCAACTTAGTCACTTTTTTATCCAGCTTAGTCACTTTTTCAATCCAACTTGTTGCCAAACACGATATTCGGTCTTCTCTACTCATCTTGTGAAGTTGTCCGTCAATCTCAATATTTTTCAGCGATTCGGTCAGTTTCGATCGCCATTTTTCGTCTAAATCCAGCCACTTGAACCATTCATCAGTAAAGTCCGACATCGTATAGCGTACCAATGGAATGACCGTTCTGAACATCGTTTCATCAATAAAAACAGGCGTTGCGTTTTCGACATATCGAGGGAGGTATTTTCGCGTGTTTCGGATACCGGAGCCGATTTCTTCAGCCCATCCAAGCGCCATAAAGAACTTTCGAAGATTCGGATTTTTGGGGTACGGGTTGAAATTATTCAAGTCCATGACGCCGTTGAAATGGGGATTGTTAGGGTTGAGGGTTCGCACGGCGTCTTCTTCGATAATCACTTCTGTGGCGGTTGCGTCGGTATATTCGCGGTGCACAATGATGTTTCCGATTACTTCCCTGAAAATTCTATCACGCAAATCAACCCTTTGGTCGCCTTCCAAATAGAACTTGTCGGGCAGGTAGCGATATAAAAATACTTTCAGTTTCTGATAAGTGTCTATCAAATTAGTGCGCAGTGTAAGCCGGTCGTCCCAACGGTCTTTGTCGTTGATACGCACCATTGCCTCCACTTTGTAGGCAGGCAACAGATTTTGAATAGTCAAATCTTTTCCGAAAATCAGCGCAGCCGCCAACGAAAAACCTTCGCGATTGTTTTCGTAATCGTTCCAATGCAATGAGGCTTCGCGCAGCATTTGCATGTTATCCACATTCAGCCAAGGATGTTCAGGGTTAAAACCTCGAATAATATTTCGAGCCTTTGTGAACAATGCCTCATCCATGTCGGACATTTTCAGACCGGGGTAAATATGCGTTTCCGTATAGATATTTCCCTTTTTCAGGAAAAGTCTGCGAATGGTGTGCTGATGACCGGTAACATCCATATCGGTTTCAAATTCGCGAATATAAACCCTTCCCGCATGGTCGTGTACCTGCGAACCGGCAGGCACCTGTATCACGATGATCGTTTTCCCCCTGTATTCAACAGACGACGGATTCAGATACATAACCGGATTGATATTGTCTTTGGAATTGAGCGCAGTAGCGATATTTTTCAGAAAGTTGCCCTGTATTCGGGCTGAATACCCGAAACCGTACCATCATCGTCAACACCCAGCAGTATATGGCCGCCCTTCGTATTGGCGAAACTCACAACCGTCTCGTACAGCGAATGAGGCACTTTTTCCCTCGCTCGCTTGAACTCAATGTCAATGCCCTCCCCCCGTGCTATTATCCTGTCTATTTCTGCTGTGGTCATACCTGAAATTTTGGCGCAAAGATACGATATTTATTTGAAATTTAGGTTAATGGAAGGTAAATTATTATCGGATTACCCATTATCATTGACGGTATTTGGCTTCTTTATATGTTCTTAATCTATTTGATATTTTAAGCGTTTTGGGGCGTTCTTTCTTTTGAAATTTCACTAAACCATTCGTTTAATTTTCGACGGTGTGTTTCATAAGACATATAACCTGAATTTTCAGCATTGCTGACTATTGCCCGATAATCTTCCACGCTTGTTTTGCTTTCATCAACCGAAGGCGTTTGCCAATTTATTGATTTCGCAGCTTCTGCTGTTTCCAAAATATTATTATTTCAAATTTGAAGTTACAAATTTACAGGATTCACTCTTTCCTGCCAAATTTTTGGTTTAAAAATTTTGCTAATTGAATACATAATACTTTTTTACCGGACTTTTGACCTGCCATACGCATGATAGCCCTTTCGGGAAAACCACATAATCACCCGCACTAAAGGATACGCTATCTTTTCCGTATTTGACAGTTACCTCGCCTTCGATGATAAGGCACGTTTCCTCACTGTCATAGAACCAGTCAAATTCCGATACTTCGCACTGCCAGACAGGTTTTGACTTCATTTCGGCAACCTCTACTTCGGTTGGCTTTCTAACTGTAATTTCCATATTGTTCTTTGGTTTAAAAATTTGATGCAAAGGTAACATTATTATCCGTGAATCAGCATAAAATGCTTACCTTTGTAATATGAAATATGATCATAATAAAATCCGGTCTATCTCCATTTTTTGGAGTTTGTTTATTGGTATTGGCGCGTTATGGGGCAGCGCCATGATGTTTATTGACCCAACCGGAGAAATGTGGTGGGAAATGAACTTGTTACTCCCATACATTCAGAAACTTCCATATTCGGATATATTTTTTCAAAATTTTGCGTTTCCCGGCATTGCCCTGCTTTGTGCTAATGGAATAACAAATTTTATTTCGTTTATCCTCGTTTATCAAAAGCGCCATCATGCCGCATTATCAGTGATGCTCTGTGGAATAATTCTCATGCTTTGGATAACGGTTCAATTTTTTGTTTTTCCGTTCAACTTTCTTTCAACAGTCTACTTTATTTTTGGTTTGCTTCAGACATGGACCGGGTATAAATACCGGAAGATAGAATGGAAACAGACAAATACCGGCAGTTTCTGTCATACCCAACAATAATAAATGTAAAATCAATAAAATCAGGTAAATAAGTACAAATTATGCAGAATAAATCACACTACGTAAACGGACAAAAAATCTTTGAACAGGATGGCGATGTGCTGACCTATTTTTATAAAAACGGACAAATGAAAGCTCAGGGGATATCCCAAAACGGACAAATGCAGGGTCAATGGATGTTTTATCGCGAAACCGGACAACTTTGGCAAATCGGTCATTTCAACGACAATCAAAAGCACGGTTCTTTTATCCGCTACGACAGACAAAACCGGATAGAATACGAAGAGAAATTTGATAATGGAAAAATTATCAGGAAAAAGGGATAACTCCACATCTTTCAAATGTTCGTGATGCAAGTATTTTTTTTAAAGATTTTTCAACAAAAAAATAGGGGCACAAAAATGAACAAAAAAGGCGGACAGAATCATTCCTGTCCGCCAAAGGTTTTATGTATATATTAATTACTGTAAATGTGTTGGCATTGCGGCAGGTGAAGTGGTTTGCCAGTAGAAAACGGGTAATCCGTATGAGCCTATACCCATTTTCCATGGACTGGCATCGTTACTGCCATCAAATTTCCAATCTAAGTCTGTATAGGTGACTTTTGTTGTGGCTTGTGCGGCGGTTATATTTGAGCCGTTGTTACCTGTTGCGCCTATCGGTAAAGCCATACCAACTAAAGGATGTTTAACAAATGTCTGCCAAAATAAGAATTACAACCGATGACAATAGCCACCATCCTATAACTTTCAAACGTGTCGGTTTGCTGCTCCATCGAATAACCAGTGAAGGTTTTTACAAGTACGATTGCCATGTTTTTTTTGTGCGTGATTTGTGCATGAATTTTAGTGAAACTCCATAAGACAGTATACGCCCGTATACGCCCAGAATGGGCTACAAAGGTATATTTAAAATTTCACAATTTTCAGAAAAAGCACAAAAAAAAGCACTTACGATTTTGTAAGTGCTTGATTATCAATTGGCGGTATGGACGGGACTTTGATTATTTTCTCTTATTTTTTAATAATTTTCAATAATTGCTGAATAGCAGTGATATAAAAAAATTATTTTTCTTGAATTATTTGTATTTTTCAATACTTTTCGTATATTTGCAACACAAATGCAACACAATTTTTAAGCGGTATGGTCAACCTCTATCCTTATATTAAACCCGGTTATATTGTCGCAGACGGTAAAACACCGTTGTATGTTCGTTACAACTATAACCGGACTAAACGTACATTTATCTCTACCGGATACAGTATAAAGCCGGAACATTGGGACGAAAAGCGAAAATGGATTAAACGCGCTTGCCCGCATTATGACGAAATTAATTTTTTATTAACCAAAATCACTTCTAAACTTGGTGAAATTTTGGCTTATGCCAAAGATAACAGCATCGACCCGACTGTCGATTTCGTTTTGCTCGAATTAGAAAAGAACAGGGAGTATGAGCAGCGTTCCAATCGTGTGGATATGTTCGACACGTTGGAACAGTATATTATTGAGAAATCCCCCTCCGTTTCAGACGACCAAATTAAAGATTACAAAACGCTTCGCAAGCATCTGACAAACTTCAAACCATATTCGTCCCAACCGGTTACTTTCCGTAACCTGAATCTGAAATTCTACAACGAATTCATGGATTACCTGTACTATAAAGCAGAAAAACCGGATAAGACAATCGGATTACTAACCAATTCAGCAGGGAAAGTAGTGCGTCTGTTGAAAGGTTTTGTCAATTATCAGGTCGCAAAAGGCGTTATCCCTGCTATCGACATGAAAAATTTCAAAGTTGTCGAGGAAGAAACGGAAGCGATTTACTTGAACGAAAAGGAATTGGCTACGATATATACCCTCGATTTATCCGATGATAAACAATTAGAAGAAATTCGCGATGTGTTTATTGTCGGATGCTTTACAGGATTACGTTACAGCGACCTTTCGACATTAAGACACGAACATATCGACTTGGAAAACGGTAATATCAATCTCAAACAAAGGAAAGTACACAAAGCCGTTGTTATTCCGATGATTGACTACGTACCTGCAATTCTCAAAAAATACAATTACGATTTACCGAAAATTCCAAGTTATACATTTAACGAGCGAGTAAAGGAATTGGGCGAAAGGGCGAAACTGAAACAAAATATCGAAATAGTCCGCAAGAAAGGTAAAAACCGTGAGAAGAAAGTATTTGAGAAGTGGGAAATGATTTCATCACATACCTGCCGCCGTTCGTTTTGTACGAATATGTATTTGTCGGACTTCCCTGCAGAGGAATTGATGCGAATTTCCGGACACAAAAGCCCTGCAGCTTTCATGCGGTATATCAAAATAGATAATCAGCAGGCTGCAAAGCGGTTGAAAGAATTGAGGGCGAAATTAGCAAAATAAATAATGTTTCCAAAATTTGTTCATGTCGCAAAAAAATACTACTTTTGCGACAGAAAATAATAAAAAACATGGATTATACTATTGAATATAAAATATTTAAAAAGATGAAACAGAATCGACGTGGAAAAATTTTTTTCGCAAATGATTTTGTGACTCTGGGGAATTACAAAGCTTGCAGCAAAGCTCTCGAACGTTTAGCAAAACAAGGGAACATTATGCGCGTAAGCAGGGGAATTTATGCCATTCCACAAAAAAACGAGTTGTTTGGAACACTTACGCCTTCGTTCGATAGTGTGGTCGCTGCCATTGTCAAAAGAGATAAGGCGAAAATTATCCCAACAGGTTTATTTGCCGAAAATATACTTGGTTTATCCACGCAAGTACCAATGAAAGCCGTATATTTAACCGACGGTACACCACGTAAATTAATGATTGGCAAAATACCTCTGATTTTCAAAAAAACGACCCCAAAGAATTTGGCTACCAAAGGAAAAATCAGTGGATTAGCGATTCAGGCGTTGAAATCTATAAGAAAAGACAGGATAACCGGCGATGAGATTGATAAAGTGGTCAATCTGCTTAAAAAAGAAAACCCGCAGCATTTAGCCCACGACATAAAATTAGCTCCGATTTGGATAAAAGAAATAATGTGTAAAGCCCAAACAGATTACGAAATATGAGTTGGATAGAATTACCAAATGATAAAAAGCTGAAAGTTTTAGATGAAGTAAGAACTCAAACCGGCTTCCCATTATTTATCATCGAAAAAGACTGGTGGGTAGTGCAGACATTACACTTGGTCAGCCGGATGGATATTGCGGAACATATTGTTTTTAAGGGCGGTACGTCTTTGAGTAAGGCGTGGGGATTGATTGACCGTTTCAGTGAAGATATTGATTTGGCGATTAATCGAGAATTTTTCGGTTTTTCGGGCGATATCAGCCGTACACAGGTCGGAAAACTGAAAGATACATCAAGCAAATACATTTCCAACGATTTTCTTTTTTCATTGCAAAAAGCCTTTGATGATGCTGGGATAAAGGATGTGCGACTTTCGGTTGTAGATAGAAAAGCCCTTGATGATGACCCTGTAAAGATAGAAGTGGCGTATCCAACCGTAACGGAATATTCCGCTTATGTGCAACCTCGCGTATTGTTGGAAATTGGTAGCCGCTCATTGATGGAACCGACTACTTTATGTTCGTTCCGTTCAATGATTGGACAGGAATTTCCCAATCTGCCATTTGCCGACGAAGATGTGAATATCAAGTGCGTGAATCCTGAACGCACTTTTTTGGAAAAACTGTTTTTGCTGCATGAAGAACACCAACGACCGAAAGAAAAAATGCAGATAAAAGGCAAAAGCCGTCATCTCTACGATATTTACAGGATTGCTCAAACTCAATACGCAGAAAAGGCTATTGCCGACAAGGCATTGTATAAGTCTATTGTGGCTCATCGCGAACGATTCAGCAAACTCGGTGGCGTAGATTATACTTCTCATTTTCCACCCAATCTGAATCCGATACCACCCGCAGAACTGATGCCGGTATGGGAGCGGGATTATTCGGAAGTCAACGGACAAATGATTGCCGGAGAAAGTATTTCGTTTGACAGTCTGATTCAGGAATTACAGCGAATCGTGAAAATAATCAATACGTGAGAGGGCTGATGTGTTTTATTTTCTGTAACAATGTGAGCAAAAAAGGCGGACAGAATTATTCCTGTCCGCCATAAGGTTCTATGTATATTTTAATTACTGTAAATGTGTTGGCATTGCGGCGGGTGCAGTGGTTTGCCAGTAGAAAACGGGTAATCCGTATGAGCCTGCACCCATTTTCCATGGGCTGGCATCGTTACTGCCGTCAAATTTCCAATCTAAGTCTGTATAGGTGGCTTTTGTTTTAGCTTGCAGGGTGGTTATATTTGCACCATGTGCGCTTGACCCGTTGTTACTTGATACTGTACTACCTAAAACTGTCATACCACTCCACGCTACATTATTGGCAAGAATACCGTAAGTGGTTGCCACACGACCAAACGCCTGACTAATACCTGACGTGCGTAACAAGATTGGATTAAGTGCGGCACAGTTTGTTACGTTGCTATTGCTACTATAAATATAGCCTGCCACGCCGCCAACGTTATATTCGCCGCTGACCTCGCTTGTGGCATAACAGTTGGTTACGCTACCATAAACTATGCCTGCCACGCCACCAATCCTTCCGTTGCCGCCTGCTGTACCTATGGCAAAGCAGTTGGCTACGCTACCGTCAGTATAGATATTTCCAACAGAACCCGCTACACCACCAACGTATAGACTACCGCTAACATTTACTGAGGCGTAACAATTAGTAATACTGCCACCATTGGCAATATTACCCGCTACACCACCGACATGATACTTGCCGCGGACTACACCTTCAACGCCCAAATTTTTTACTGCGCCACCGGCTATTACGCCAAATAGTCCGGCATTCTCAAAGCTGCTGTCATTGAGATATAGCCCGCTTACGATATATTTGTTACCGTCAAAAAAACCTTTGAATGGATTGTCGTTTTTCCCTATAGGAATCCAACCTTTATTGCCGTTCCATATCAAACCGTAGGCAGTAAGGTCAATATTGGCAGTCAAAATGAAATACATATCGGTCGTATTCCAACCTGTATTTACCACTTCGGCTAACTTTGCCAAGTGTTGCGGCGTTTCTATCTTGTAGGGGTCGGCGCTTGTGCCTGCACCTGTAAAGGGCGTAATCGTAAAGTTTGCCGTTTTTACGACGCCGACATATAAACCTGCTCCGGTAGCGGTAACGGTTGCCGTTCCAACTTCAATATTGTTGGCGTATGATAGCGTATAGTCTCTGCCCTCTGTCAGTGTGACGTCGCCTGCCTTTACCGTAACGTTTGCGTCCGAAGGCTCAATGGGCTCTCCTGTATAAAGAAATGTCCCCGATACTGTTACCGTAATGGCGGGCATTACTACCGTAAGGTTGATGCTTGCCGATATGCCGCTGCCGTCGTTTGCAGTGGCGGTAATGGTGGCTTGCCCTGCACGTTCGGTATTGAGTGTTCCGCCCGAT
>Ga0082212_10008575_pt1 | contig 13320 bp, 7 predicted proteins | sample TergutNt197P3_FD_71548 | JGI IMG/M metagenome (GOLD analysis project Ga0082212, IMG submission 71548) | Neocapritermes taracua P3 segment gut microbial communities from Petit-Saut dam, French Guiana - Nt197 P3 | ecosystem: Host-associated > Arthropoda: Insects > Digestive system > Gut ... | reverse complement strand
GAGAGAGAGAGAGAGAGAATGCAGGAATATCACACAGGATATTTCGCGTTTTGTTGTGCGTATCTCGTAAATTTTTATCGAACATATCTTATAGCCGCAGCAGCGCTTTTGCTTGTTGCGGTTTTTTTGTATGTCTATAATTGATGTATTTTAAACAAAATGCCTATGGAAAAGAAAAAAATATAAAGTAACACATGAACTTTGCGGGTCGTTCCTTCGGCCATGCAACCAAACCAAGTATATTCACCCAAAACGGTCACTGCATCAGTGATCAAAAACTTAATAAATAAATAATTAATCAAAATGTTCTATGAATAAATTTTTAAACAGACTGATGGCGGTATGTTTTCTTTTCATTTTTGCAGGAATGTCGCCACTTTCAGCAAATGAAGAAAGTTTCGCCATTCATCAGGGCATCACCGTAACCGGTACGGTGACTGACAATGACGATCCACTACCAGGCGTAACGGTTATGGTGAAAGGCACCAACATTGGCGTGGCCACTAACTTCGAGGGCAGGTATCAAATTACGGTACCCAACACTGACGCCGTTTTAACGTTTTCATTTGTGGGTTTTATTACCACTGAAATGGTGGTGGGCGCACAGCGCGAAATCAACATTGAATTGCAGGAAGACGCCACACGCATGGAAGAGGTTGTGGTGGTGGGTTATGGCGTTCTCAAGAAAAAATTGGTGACCGGCGCTACACTACAGGTATCGGGCGAAAGTCTCCAGAAAATGAGTACGACCAACACCTTTACCGCGCTGCAAAGCCAAACGCCGGGTGTAACTATCCTGCAAAGCAATGGACAGCCGGGTTCTGACTACATCATCAACATACGTGGTATAGGCACCAATGGTGAAGCAAGACCTTTGTACATCATTGACGGCGTACCGGCAGGGAACAATGGTTTGAACCAAATGAACCCAGCCGATATCGAATCCATCGATATCCTGAAAGACGGCGCTTCGGCCGGTATCTATGGCGCCAGGGCAGCCAACGGCGTAGTATTGGTGACCACCAAGCAGGGAAAAGCCGGTAAAACACGGATTCAGTACGATGGCTTTTTTGGCCGACAATACATGGCGAAAAAACCGGATGTGCTGAATGCAAAGCAATATATGATGATACAAGACGAAATGAGATTCGTTCAAAACGCAACGCCATACAACTGGGCAGCAGTACTGCCTAACGGAATGTATGATGATATCATGAACGGTAACTGGAATGGAACCGACTGGGTAGATGCGTTCTATATCAAGGGTGCACCTACGCAGAATCATTCTTTCAATTTAACAGGCGGATCCGATGTATCAAAATTCGCGATTGGATATTCCTATACATCGCAATCCGGTATTTTGGGAGAAGCAGTACAATCACACTACGACCGGCACACTTTTAGAATTAACTCCGACCATGTTCTTTTAAAAATACGGGATATGGATGTCATCAAAGTTGGCCAGACTCTCAATTACCGCTACAATTATAACAACGGTATATCCACAGGAAATATTTATTGGAACGCTTTCCGCGGCGTGCTGGTCGCTAATCCGTTGATGCCCGTTTATAATCAAGATGGAGGGTATTATGATTATTATGACAAACAGAACGATGGATGGATTTTCGACGGTAATTTTACCAATCCGATTGGCGATGTTACGCACAGTTCTCAAGGATTGAACCTGTATAAGAATCACAGCTTGAGAACAAGCGCTTTTCTGCAGATTCAGCCTATCAGAGGTCTGATATTCAGATCGCAATACGGTTATAATCACAGTTCGTCCTCCAGCCGTGACCAAAACCAGAAAATTCGCCTGTCAAACAATCTAAACAGAACTACTGAATCTGTAAACCAAAGTCAAAGCGTAGGATACGACTGGTCATTACAGAATACCTTGACGTACAACTTCTCTGTAAGTGCGCACAATTTTGACTTCTTGCTGGGGCAGTCTGTTGAAAAATCAGGCTTTGGAGAAAGTGTAAACGCCGGCGGTAACAACAACATCTTTGATCTGGGTTGGGATTATGCCTGGGTCAATAATTTATCACCGACGCAACTTTCTGAGCGTAGTGCCGGAGGTTCGCCCTGGGGACAAGGTGCAATGGCTTCTTTTTTTGGTCGTATTTCCTATAACTATAAAGAGACCTATATGGCTACCGTTTCCCTGCGTGCTGACGCATCATCGAATTTTATGCGCGGAAAACGCTGGGGTAAATTTCCAGGTGTTTCGGCCGGATGGGTATTGAGTAATGAATCATTTATGGACGGAGTTAGAGAGATCATGCCTTTCTTCAAATTACGTGCAAGCTGGGCGCAGAACGGTAACAGTTCTGTCAGCGGGTTCCAATATCTCAGCAGGTATCAATTCCGTACGCAGGATCAATACTTTTTCGGTACTGACAAAAAGACGCCAACCACTGGCGCAGTTGCAGGTGTACTGAAGAATCCGGATATTACCTGGGAAACGCAGGAGATGACGGATGTGGGCTTTGATGCATATTTTTTGAAAAGCCGGTTGAATGTGGTTTTCGACTATTATGTCAGAGAAACCAAAGACTGGTTGTTAGAAGCGCCAATCAGCTCTACATGGGGTTTCAACGCGCCAAGAGTGAATGGAGGAGCGGTTAAAAACTCAGGCGTTGAGTTGATGTTTGTTTGGAACGACCGCATCGGCGATTTGACCTATTCTGTCAACCTGAACGGTAGCTATAACAAAAACAGGGTTACCAGAATTGACAATACTGAAAAAATCATCAATGGTACTTCCAACGTATTGAGCCAGGGTACCGGTACTTTTACCCGACTGGAAGAAGGCCACCGGATGGGCTATTTTTACGGATGGAAAGCAGACGGTATTTTCCAGAACTGGAGTGAAGTGAACACTTATACAAATGGTGAAGGAAATATGATCATGCCGAATGCGCAACCAGGTGATGTCCGTTTCAAAGACGTCAATGGCGATGGCAAAATTGATACTGAAGACCGTGTTGAAATTGGTTGCGGCTGGGCGCCATATAAAGCAGGTTTTTCACTCGCCTTGGGCTACAAGGGATTTGACTTTTCGCTGATTGCCAATGGGCAGTTTGGCCATCAAATTGCTAAATCGTACCGCCGTTTTGTTGACAGCCCTTTTGAAAACTATACCACAGATGTTTTCGAACGATGGACAGGCGAAGGCACCTCCAACAAATGGCCTCGATTGGCGGGCGGTTCGCACATTAATTTACAGCAGGTTTCTGATATTTTCCTCGAAAAAGGAGATTGGGTCAAGATTCAAAACATCACTTTAGGTTATGATTTTATCAAATTCCTGCCTCAAATACCCTTTAATCAATTGCGACTCTATGTTACCGCACAGAATTTGATCACTATCACCGGTTATTCAGGTATGGACCCAGAAATCGGTTTCGGAGACGGTCAGAGCTGGGCGAGCGGTATTGATTTAGGATATTATCCTGCAGCCAAAACATTTTTGGTTGGCGTTAGTGTCACATTTTAATTTTGTTAAGAAAATGAAAAAAATAATTTATTTAGTAGCAATCGTAATTCTGTTTCCTGTTTTGTCAGGTTGTGAAGATTTTTTAGATACCAAAAGTTTTACCACTAAGGATTCGCAATCCTTTCCTCTGACTGAAGAAGACGCCAATCAAATGGTAACCGGTGTGTACAACAGCTTGACCAGGACGACCAACAGCGTTTCGTCTTCCTATTTCTTTATCTCAGAATTAGCCTGTGACGATCGTTTTGGTGGCGGAGGTTATAATGACAAATTTTCGCAGGCAATCGGCCATTTGATGCGTACCGATCTGAATAACCTGAATGGATGCTGGACTTCGCATTACACTGGTATTGCACGCGCCAATGCGGCGCTAACAGCATTGGAAGAAAACCTGAAAGAAGGAACAGTCAGGGACCAAAAGATAGGCGAAGTGAAGGTTTTGCGCGCATTTTTCTATTTTGAATTAGTTCAATTATTGGGCGATATTCCGTTAATGAAAGCGGCTCCCGAAAATGTAGCAGAAGCAAAAACTTCTCCGCCGCAGGTTTCGCAGGAAGAAATCTTTAAATTCATCGCCACTGATTTGTGGGAAGCTTATACCAGTATGCCTGTAGAGCGGTATACGGTACGTCCTTCAGGTACGGTTACCAAATGGGCTGCTGCAGGTTTGCTGGCGCGCGTATACCTGTTCTATACAGGTTTCTATCAAAAAGAAACGCTACCATATGAAGGCGGGCAAATTACCGGCACACAGGTAGCTGAAGCATTGAAAAACTGTATCGATAATTCAGGCCATTCATTAGTGCCCGATTTCCGTTCACTCTGGGCTTACACCAACACTGCATCCAAAAAGGATTATCCTTATGCCAAAAACTTGCCCGATTGGGTAAGCGACGGAAATAATCCAGAACATGTGTTTGTCAAAAAGATGGTTCCTCATGCAAGCTGGCAGAGCAATCCACAGTGCAACGAATACAGTTTGTTTTTCGCTATTCGTAATGGCGCTGGTAAAACCGATTATCAGACTTTATTTCCGATGGGACAGGGTTGGGGAATGGGTCCCGTTAATACCAATTTATGGACCGAATGGGAAACCGACGAGCCGGATGACTTACGACGAAAAGGTTCTATCTGGAATTACCAGGAAGAAACGTATTATAAGGATGGCGTAGAAACAAAAGTAGATTACAGTAGACAATGGGGCGCCGACATGATGGTGGAAGAAACCGGATTATGGCAAAAGAAAGTTGTTGCCATACGCGCTTACGGAAAAGGCGCCGGCGGTGCGGATTTATGGAATTCATTTACCAGTTCCACTGATTATTTTAATCTGCCGGGCGATGATTTTCAACATGGACATGGAACGGATTTGATCTATATCCGTTATGCGGATATTCTCCTGATGCACTCAGAAATCACCAAAACAGTTGATGGAATCAATGCAGTGCGTAATCGCGCAAAATTATCGCCTATTGGCGCTTACAGTCTTGAAGCCCTGCAAAAGGAACGTCGTTACGAACTGGCATTCGAAGGTGTACGCTGGGGCGATATTCGTCGTTGGCATATTGCCGAAGAAGCCTTGGAGAAAAAGTACGGCGTGCCGGTATACATCGAAGAAAAATTGACAGTGATGAAGTATCAAAGCTCAGGAGGTGCAGCAAAACGTTATAGGGACACCAACGGATTTTTCATGATACCGCAAACCCAAATAGATTTGGCCGGAGGCAGCGAATATTTAAAACAAAATGCCGGTTGGGGTACCAGTGAAGACGCTTTCGTTGCATGGAATGATAATTAATTTTAATGAATAACCATAAAAACAATAAGTATATGAAAAATATAACAGAATTATTTGTGGCCATCATGGTTGCCATGGTTTTTGTTTCATGCGAGCCAGTTGAAAAACGGCAGGAAGCAAAAGGACGGGTGACCGATGAAGATATAAACAAATACGTGAGTGTTACCGCCGAAGTACGCGAAGGGAAACGTAGCAATTTCCTTTTGCTGAAAAGCGAAGGTTTGAAAGCGCTTACCTCGTTCCAACACGGTTTGGGAACCTATGTAGGGACAAACGGAAGAGTTCAAGGTTTTGTAGTATCTGGCGCTCAGGAGGTTATTGTAAATATTTTGAACCCGGATGGTACAAAAGTAACTAAAACATATCCCGTCGATGTGGAACAATGCTTTGATGTAGCGGCTGAATGGGCAATTTTTTGCGGAACCGGCTCCAAAGTATGGGAATGGGACACGAGTGTAGGCGATGGCATACATGGCATGGGAGATGTGAATGATGATTGCGCATCCTGGTGGACTATTGGGAATCCGGAATCACGTGTAGCAGCTGAAGGAGTGGGAGCTACTTTTACACTCACTGCCATTGGATCCTCCATCGTAAAGAATAGAACCGACGGAACTACGGAACCAGGAACTTTCAGTTTCAGCATGACGCCCAAGGCGAATTTTAGCAGATCTTTAGGACAGTTTACCACTTCGGGTGCAACTATCCTTTCTGCAAGAAATTCGAAAGGAGGCGAAGTGGAAAACAAATTCGAAATCGTTAGGTTGAATGATGATGAATTAAGGCTTTTGGTCATTGATATGGATGGTCGTGACACATATAATGTCGCAAGTGAAGGTTGGGGACAAGCTACCCATTGGTGTTTCCGTGCCGTTAAATAATTCAATCAAATAAATGAATATCAATCAAATTAATAAAAAAAATGATGAATAATATAAAAAATTATGCAATTTATTTGATTACAGTTGCTGTCCTTGCAATGGCAGGTTGTACTGACGATTTGGATAAGAACAAATTCAAATACGAAGTTAAACCCTTAGCGGTATCTGGAATGAAATTAAACAAAAACGAAACGACACTGAGATGGAATACTCGAGAAACGCTTGTTGTTACCATAACCCCTGCGTTAGCCGCCAACAAAGTTGTTTCATGGACGTCGAGCGATGCAAACATCGCAACTGTTAATTCCAATGGAGAAGTACTTGGCGTAGAAGTAGGAAAAGCCACCATTACTGCTACCACCGACGATGGTGGGAAAACAGACTTCTGCGAAGTAACTGTGGAGCCATTTGTAGAATTGGACGTAACGACTTTGAGCCTTTTGGTAGGCGATACCTACACTTTTACAGCAGCCGTACGCCCGTCAACCTATCCACAAACCATTACTTGGAGTTCGACAACTGCCGATGTTGTTACTGTAACCACAGATGGCGAAATCACAGCCGTCAAGAATGGTTCCTCCAATATTCGTGCTACTGTTGAGGGCGGTTTCAGAGCGAGCTGCGCTGTAAACGTTGGGAATGTTCCTGTGCAAAGTATTGAGTTGGACGAAGAAAATATTGCACTCCCGTTCGGCGAAACAACCACCCTGACAGCTACCGTGTTACCTGGCAATGCCGCCAATCATAACCTCATCTGGAGCGTATCCGGAAACGGAGTGAGCCTACACGCAAATGATCATGTGGCAACCTTAACCCGCGTGGGTTCTGGTGAAGTCATCGTAACAGTTACCACTGAAGATGGCGGATTTAAAGCTTCTTGTAAAGTGCTTGAAAAACCGTTTTACCCGAACGAACTTGAACCATTTAGCGCTACGCTTAATGACAATTTCGAGTATGGAGACGGATATTCGGGTATGATACGAGCAGGAACAGTTCTGTTTGATCAGGAAGATGACGGAAATATCCCTAAAGGCACTATTTTTGAATTTGATATGGAGTTTACTGCAAGCCGTGACTTCGAAGACGAAGAATTGTATGCAGCAATAGTCGATTCAAGAGAGGTAGCCGGTTGGTGGACGGTAAAGGGAGAAACAAAAACAAAAGGAGAACTTATTAAAGCTGGCGAAAGTGTTTCCCTGATCATAACGATTGAAATTACAGAAGCAACAAGCCGTACAACTTGCGATCTCCATTTTGAAACGGCAGGCGAAGGAATTCCGGGAACTGCAGATAGTGGGATCATAGGACCTGTAACTTTGAATTTCACCAAGTTTATACTAAACAAAAAGTAGAAAGGTTCTGAGTTACAAAATGATAAAAGAGGTTGCCCAAGTGCAGCCTCTTTTATGTTTTGACAAAATTCAGAGTAAAAATTGTAAAACCATCAAAATATCTATCTTTGCAATAATAAATTGTCAGTTTATCCATGAAATATCATTTGCAAACGGCAAGCATTGGAAAAAGAGCAGGACTACTGCCGACCATTGTATTACCTGTTATTTATGGGTTTTGCGTTTTCCTGTTTTTTTGGAAATATTTTCCGTATCATCTGCATTTTCACGAACAGTTTCAATTATTTCTTTACACGAAAAATTATTTTTTGGAAACTTTTTCACGTCCGGGCGGTTTTTGTAATTATGCTGGCCGATTTTTTACGCAATTCTTTATCTCATCTTTTGCTGGCGCATGCTTGGTCAGTTGTTTGCTCACAGCTATCCAACAGTTGGTTTTTACATTTACCCGACGGTTTCGAAAACACACAGCCGCACTGTTGTTAAGTTTTCTGCCATCACTGTTTTACTGGTATATATTTTGCGATGTAAACTCGCAAACAGGCGGTATCATAGCGCTGTTACTTACATTGTTATTTGCGCTCGCCGGGACTTTTCCCAAATCATATTCTGCGCGTCGCATTTACCTTTTCGCAAGTATTCCCATTCTGTATTGGTTGGTTGGTGGAGCGGTAATTTTGTGCGTTGTTCTGTTGGTCATGTACGAATGGTTTCGCAGTAGAGACGCGGCTTGTCGTGTTTCAGTAAATTGGTTGTCATCCGTTGCCGCTTTATGTTTTACCGTTGCACTGCCTTTTGGTGCTAAATATTTCCTGAAACAACAACCATTGATACGATACTGCTGGGGTGTTGATTACACGCATTTCATCATTAATTCTCCTAATATAATGGTTTATGTATGGATATTGATTTTTCTTGTTGTATCAAGCGTTGTGTTTCTTCCCGATATGAAAAAACTGCACCAACCCATTGCAGGATTTCTCCATTTGATAGTTCTATTACTTTGCGTTTATGGGGTCATCATTAAAATGGCCTATGCGCAGAATCTTCCACAGGAAGAAATTATGATGTACGACTATCATAGCAGGATGAAAAACTGGGACAACATCATAGAGGCGGCAAACCGTAAATCGCCGACGATTCCCATGACGGTAAGCGCTCTCAATCTGGCCTTGTATAAAACCGGACAACTGCCCGAAAAAATGTTCGAATATTTCCAAAACGGCCCTGAAGGACTACTGCCCACCTTTCAGCGCGATTTTTTGATACCGACTGTAGGCGGAGAACCGTATTATTATTTGGGATTTGTTAATACGGCGCAACGTTTTGCCTTCGAGGCGATGGAAGCCTTACCCGACTACCAGAAAAGTGCGCGTTCAATCAAGCGTTTGGCGGAAACAAATCTCATCAACGGTTATTATGAAGCAACCTCAAAGTATTTGTATTTACTCGAGCACACACTTTTTTACAGAAAATGGGCAAAGGAAACCCGCAAATATCTTTACGACGATGCAAAAATAGAAACGCATCCTGAATGGGGCGAAATACGCCGATTTCGAACCGACAAGGATTTTCTTTTCAGTAGTGATGAACGCGATATGATGCTGGGCATTTTATTTCAACAAAACAATGATAATCGCATGGCTTACGAATATCTGATGGCGTATACGCTGTTAACGAAGGACATTCGTAACTTCCCTCTGTTTTTACAATTGAAAAAAGATTTTACCTACAGCGAAATTCCAAAATCGTGGCAGGAGGCAATGATTTATATCTGGGGTTTATCCAACAATGTTACGGACGATATTCCCTTGCCTGTCCGAAAATCAGTTAAGGATCAAGTGATTGCGTATGCAAAAATTTATACGTCCATGTCTGAGCCTGAGCCTGCGCTAAAGAAGCAGTTTTCAAAAACATATTGGTATTATCTTCATTACCAAGACTATAAACAAACGAATGCGGAAAATCATACACAATATTAGTTGAATAGTTGAATCGGCAACCAAAATCGGCTTATTAAAACAAAAAATGATATGAAGAATTTTTCAAATGAACATCGCTCACCTTCGTCCTTATTTCCCTATTTTTCGACATTTTTTTGTTGTATACTCATGTGGTTGACCTCATGCAGGGAAACCGTCGTGAATCCTGAAATGCTGAATACGAAGCCTGATATTTCGCCCGATTATACAGAAGTGACCATTCCGGCAACTATAGCGCCGTTAAATTTTTCGGTAAAAACGCCTCATGAGAAATTGTGCTTGCGGGCTGAAGGCGGTAATACCGGTTTGATGGTGATCAATTCTAAAGAATTGATCTCATTTCCGGAAAAGAAATGGAAAAAACTGCTGGCCGAAAACATTGGAAATGAAATACACTTTACGCTGTCAGTTAAGTCAGATGGGCGCTGGCAACAATTTGCGCCTTTTGCCATATATGTCAGTCCGCACCCTATTGATTACGGATTGGTTTACCGGCTCATCGCCCCAGGTTATACCCTGTACAGTAAAATGGGAATTTATCAGCGCGACCTTTCCAATTTCCGGCAAACACCGATACTCGAAAATACAATCGTTCCGGGCAGTTGTATGAACTGTCACGCATTCAACCGCACGCAACCCGACGAGATGAGTCTGCATATACGCGGCGTTCATGGAGCTACTGTCATCAAAACTAACGAAACCCTGAATATTGTTGATACCAAAACCGACGAAACCATCTCTGCCTGCGTGTATCCCTATTGGCATCCTACGGGACGATTCATCGCATATTCAGTGAATAAAACCCAGCAGGTATTTCATTCATCAAAAGAAAAATTTATCGAAGTCATTGATTTGGCTTCCGATGTTGTTGTTTACGACGTAGAAACCAACGAAATAATAACTTGCGATTTGCTGACCACTTCCAATTTCGAGACTTTTCCCGTTTTTTCTGCTGACGGCACAACCCTGTATTTTTGTTGCGCTTCGTATCAGAATATGCCTAAGAACTACCGCGATACACGATACAACCTGTGTAGCATTTCTTTCGATGCAACCACTCGTACTTTCGGTTCAAAAATAGATACGGTGCTCAGAGTGGATCATACAGGCAAAAGTATTTCTTTTCCAAAACCATCCTTCGATGGAAAATTCATCATGTATACGCTTTTGGATTATGGGAATTTCGGAATATGGCACGAGGAAGCGGATTTGTATGTTCTGAATCTGGAAAATTTATCGACGCATGAATTAACAGAAGCCAACAGTCCGTATGCCGACAGTTATCATAACTGGAGCAGTAACTCGCGCTGGTTTGTTTTTGGCAGTCGCCGCACGGATGGAATTTATACACGCGCATATATTGCAGCGATTGACGAAAACGGGCAAGCAAGCAAACCTTTTCTTCTTCCGCAAAAAAATCCTGATTTTTATATCGAATCGCTGTATTCGTACAATGTTCCGGAATTTATCAACGCCCCTGTCAAAATCAACGCCAACAGGTTTGCCGACCGGCTGATTTCTCCGGAACGGATAAAATCAAACGATGGCAACAGCATCAAAATACAAAAAAATTAATGTTTTTGACGAACAGGAACCTTTGCTATGTGAAACCTCTCTTGAATCTGACATTTTCGTTGTATATCAAATGTATCCCTGGCAGGATTACCGTCTGTACGACAGATTAACCGGATATGGAAAGTATTGGGAAGAAGTATAAGTGTTTTTTTTCGAATGACTTCAGAATATTCTTTCCAATTCAATCTTTTGATGAGCATGGGTTCCTCCGCGTATGTCAACAATAATCGTTCCTGCGTAACCTTTCCATGAGTTGTTTTCGTACAAAGCAACTTTTAGCTGATAAATTTTTTCATAAATTCTGTTATTCTTTACGATTTTTTCCGAAAAAGTATAAATTGCGGTGGGTGCGTATTTTTTCGGCGCTTGGGAAATCGCAAAATCAAATTTCGCCGGCGTCAGGTAATTTTTATAATTCTTCAAGGTAATACCATTGACTTTGAACTGATTGATACTTACGCCGCATCCGTAGCTTTTACCCTTATTCCAAATCAGGCAACTGACGGTGATGGTTTCTGTTTCATTTTCATTGTTTTGAACTGAAAACCCGCTGCTGCAAGTGTAGAAATATTCATCTGTTTCTATCTTTATGAGAGGCTGAAACAAAGGCTGAAACGATGGCTGTCCGTTAAATTCGCCATCTTCGTCGAGGTCGCGAGCATCCACGTAGAAAGTATAGTCGTTCACAAACAGAAAATACCGCAGGATGGACGCCCCGGCAGTAATGCTAAAATCGCCGATGACGCCTTCAGGTACACGCACATAAAACGGTTCGCCGGATTTGACGGTTGTTATTTCCTCATCATCCATGATAAATTTTGCACTGTTATCGTCTTGTACTAATGTTAAGGTATAATCCACATTTTCTGATATACCGTCATCAGAAACCCAAAATGGTCCATAATCGGTATATCCTGTTCCCTGATGACTGACGCCTTCGCCTTCCAGATGGATATTCGTTTCATCTTCTTCTACTGTTTTGTCAAAATTATCAAGCACATCGTGAAACATCTCTAAAATGTTCGCTGCATCATTTTCAATGGAAGTAAAGTTGCCATCGTGGATTGCTTTCCAGATGATACATTGTATCAACTGATCGTATCCTGCAGGGTTGTCTTTTTCCAGCCATCTGTATTTATTGATCGCATAATTGAGCATAGCCATAATTTGCGTGTCCTCGCCACTTTTGAAATAAGCATCTGCTGAAACCGGATGATACGTAGAGCCTTCATAACAGAAAATAAACCTGTTGGCACAATAGGCAAACTGTATGTCGGTTGGATCAACAGTATTGACCAGTCTAAACTTTGTAATACTCAGCACTTCGCCATCGATAATGACCCTTTCGTAATTGCCTGTCCACATGATATACCCTCCTTCGGGTACGTTTTTTACTTCGGATTTGACTTCAATCGGCTCATCTTCAACAGAATCGCTGTATACGGTCAATTCGTCGTCACATGCGCTGAAAATGAATAGCAACGCAATCATTGTTTGAAAAATTTTAAATTTCATTAATTTAAGTGTTTGGTTAAAAAAGATTTTTCGTTTCGCAAAAATAAATTATTTATTAATTTTTTACAAACATCCTCTTTAAAATATAATTTCTTAATTTTGTGCGTCAAAACATCATCAGATTGTAAGCATCCATGAGCGAGCAAATTTTAAAGTCGCTGCTGCAACTTTTTGCCATCATCTCTCCTCCTGACAGCGATTATTCCGAACGACGCAGGGTGGTTGAAGCATTTTTGCGCAAACAGTTGAACCAGCAACTGGCGCAGGAGTATATTCTGATTTTGGACAACTATTATCATAAGTATCAGGAAAAATACAAAGACCGTCAAAAACAGCGGAAGTACACTTCATCGAGTTCGGTGAAGTCGCTGGTGATTTGTGCGAAAATCAACAACGAATTGACACAGAAACAAAAATTTACGCTGATGGTGCTGTTGCTCGGTTTTATAAAATCGGGTCATGGTGAACATGACGCCATTTCGGAGTTTGAGCAGCACTTTGTGGAAATGATGTCCCGCGCATTTAATTTCGACAATGATGAGTTTCAGGAAATGTTAAAGTTTGTGATGCTTCCGGTAAAGGATATTCCCGAAACGCCCAATTTGTTGTTTATTGGCAGCCATATTTCGACTGCGCACCATACACAGGGAAACCATCAGGATGGTCTATACCTGTGTCGGGAGGGTATTGACGATCTTTTGGCAGTACTGCATTT
>Ga0082212_10008574_pt1 | contig 13321 bp, 8 predicted proteins | sample TergutNt197P3_FD_71548 | JGI IMG/M metagenome (GOLD analysis project Ga0082212, IMG submission 71548) | Neocapritermes taracua P3 segment gut microbial communities from Petit-Saut dam, French Guiana - Nt197 P3 | ecosystem: Host-associated > Arthropoda: Insects > Digestive system > Gut ... | reverse complement strand
CAGGATTATTCTCTGATTGCGACGTTCGAAAATGCAGCAAACGCGGTGATCGCCTGCATAAGCGGGAATGTAGACCTAGTTCTGATGGATGTATGCACTGCTGATGACGAATCGGGGCTGGAAGCTGCGGCAAGAATAAAAAAACACAGTCCCAGCATACGTATTGTCATCATGACATCCATGCCAGAGTATTCCTTCATAAAAAAAGCGAAAGCTGCCGGATGCGATAGCTTCTGGTACAAGGAATATGGCGACGCAGAGCTTCTTGCGGTCATGAATAAAACCATGCAGGGAGAATCCGTCTATCCGGACGAAACGCCGGTTATCCCTGTCGGATATGCGGACAGCGACGAACTGACTGAACGGGAACTTGACGTGCTGAGGCAGCTTGCCCTCGGCTGCAAATACGAGGAGATCGCTGAAAACCTGTGCATTTCCGCCAACACAGTAAAGTATCACATCAAAAACCTGCTAGCGAAGACAGGGTACCGCAGTACGCTCCAGCTGGCGGTGGACGTTGTTGGCAAGAGGCTGATCCTGCCAAAATTTTAACCCATCTTGCTAGTGCCAAGCACACTGCTCCACAAAAAGGCTCATTCAAACAAATCATCAAGATTGACTTCATATGGAACGCCTGCCTGATAGGCGTTTTTACGAAGGCCATAGGTTGTGATCATCGTTGTTTGCGCTGCTTTGCGCGTATGCGTCTCCGCTATGAACGCTGCTCGTTTGTTTCTCAGGTTCAGGTCATATGCTTTGTCAATCGTGTATTCGGATGAGGCGTATTTTATTTCACATAGATTGATCACTTGATCTCCACGTTCTATGACAAGGTCTATCTGCGCTCCCGGGTCGTGGGATTTGCTTCTCCATGAGTGTATCTCCGTTAAAACGCCGGATATGCCAAGCGCCCTCCGAATTTGCTGTATATGCATAAGACACAAGATCTCAAAAGCATAACCTGCCCAAGCTGCGTGAGCGGGGGTCCTGCAGAAACGTAGCCAGAAATCATTGCTGAAAGTGTTGCGTTTGGAACCAAATCTCAAATTAAACAATGTAAACGGATCAATCAATTGATACAGGCAATCCCTCTTTTTTTTGCCGAAGGCCTGATACTTCCGAACAAACCCACTGGTCTTTAGCTCCGTCAGCACTTTGCTAAGCCCGCCCCCCTCTGTCAAGCCCGTCGCCGCAATAATCTCTTCACGGGTTTTTCCATAGTTTCTCTCAGCGAGGGCTTCAATTACACGCACATGGTTATCTGCGTTTCTAAAAAGCGATCTGAAGACATTCGCGTATTCATTTCTCAAGGGTGCGCTCTCTTTGAAGAAAAGCTCATCCACATTTTGCGCTATGCTGTATTTTGGTTTGAAGAAATCCATATAGTAGGGGATTCCGCCAAAAATCATGTACGCTTCAGCCACTTGGTATCTTGGGACGTCCATGCCATTTGCCTTATAGTACGCTTCACATTCACGCAGAGTGAATGGCTGCAAATATATTTCACCTGTCAATCGATTGTGTAATCCGCCTTTATTGTTCACAATGTTATCGATAATCCATGAAGACGCAGACCCGCAAATGATAAGAAACACGTCCTTCCGCATGGAGGCGTAACGGTTCCAAAAATGATCCAGCGCGGAGAGAAATCCTGACTTTGGCGTATTCATCCACGGCATCTCGTCAAGAAAGATGACTTTTTTGCCTTTCTTTGACGATGCGTCAATCAATGTGTGCAGATTTTTGAATGCTTCATTCCAGTTCCTCGCAGGGATGAGATTGTCACCTCCGAAATCAACGAGTTCTTTATTAAAGTTTTCTATTTGCACCGCCATTGTTCCGTCAAGAATCCCTGATGCGTAAAACGCGAAATCAGCCCCGAACGTTTCTCGTACCAAAAATGTCTTTCCGACTCTACGTCTGCCGTACAACGCCATGAATTCGGATTTATTCGAGATAAAGCCCTCGAATAGAACCTCTAGTTCAGATTTTCTGCCAATGATTGTTTTATTCTCCTTCATTCCGCCACCTCTTTTTGGTATTCTATCATATAACTCGCCGCAAGTCCACTTTTTTATATACATACGGCGAGTTATAAGCTATATGTTTCTTTTATTCTTAACAATAGCCTATACTCTGCCGTAAATGCCAACGAATTCAAACATCTACAATTCGGAAAATTAATTGCCCAAATGCTTGTAAATTGCCCGCAAATGAGCTATAATTAGGCATTTGATTTTGTTTATTAGGCAAATGAAAGGAAACAATTATGGTCAGACGAATTTATGTTGAAAAGAAAAAAGGCTTTGGTATTGAAGCCATGGGGCTATTTGACGAACTGAAAAGCTGCCTCGATTTGTCCCGCCTCACCGAGGTCAGGGTAATAAGCAGGTACGACGTCGAAGGGATAAGCGAGAAAACCTACGAAAGGGCAAGGCATGAGGTTTTTGCCGAACCGGCAACGGACATAGCATTTGATGAAACTCTGCCAAGCGATTTGCCGCATACTTCTTTTGCGGTGTCGTATTTGCCCGGCCAGTTCGACCAGCGGGTGGATTCAACTCGCCAGATACTGCAGCTGCTGGAGCCAACCGCAGACGTCGGGGTCAATTGCGCAAAGGTCATCGCGCTTGGCGGCGATTTGTCAGCCGAAGATGTATCGGCAGTAAAAAAATACTGCATAAACCCTGTGGACTCAAGGGAGGTTGGGCATGAGAAGCCAAATACCCTAGCGGTTGGCATCCCTCGTCCGGACGACGTCAGGACGGTAGACGGGTTTACAGCCTTAGCAAAAGCCGAGCTCTTGGAATTCAAAGAAGCATCGGGGTTCGCAATGAGCGACGACGACATATGCTTTGTGCAGAATTACTTTGCAAAAGAGGAAAAACGCGACCCGACAGTGACAGAGCTTAAGGCAATAGACACATATTGGTCGGACCACTGCAGGCATTCCACATTCCTTACGAGGCTCACGGACATACAGTTTGAGGCTGGAGCCGAACCGGTCAAAGAAGCTTATGAAGAATATTTGAAAGTGCGCAGAGAAGTCTACGGCAGCGAAGAAAGGGACATCTGCCTGATGGACATAGCATGCATAGGAGCGAAGCACCTCAAGAAAAAGGGGCTGCTGAAAGACCTTGACGAATCGGACGAAGTGAACGCCTGTAGCATAAAAATCACAGTTGACGTGGACGGGGAAAATGAAGACTGGCTTCTCATGTTCAAAAATGAGACCCACAACCACCCCACAGAAATAGAACCATTCGGCGGCGCTTCCACTTGCCTCGGTGGCGCGATAAGGGATCCCCTCTCGGGAAGGGCATACGTATACCAAGCGATGAGGGTCACCGGCTCAGGAGACCCCAGAGCGGCAGTGGCAAGCACATTGCCCGGAAAGCTGCCGCAGAGGAAGATTACACAGGACGCAGCTGCTGGGTACAGCTCCTATGGGAACCAGATAGGCGCTGCAACGGGACACGTTGTGGAAATCTACGACGAAGGGTACGTTGCAAAAAGGATGGAGCTTGGCGCGGTGATAGCCGCTGCCCCGGCAGGCAACGTGAAAAGGGAAAAGCCGGTTTGCGGAGACGTCATCATCCTCGTCGGAGGCAGGACGGGGAGGGACGGCTGCGGCGGAGCGACCAGCTCGTCCAAGAGCCACACCGAAGAAGCAGCTGCCGACTTTGGGGCAGAAGTCCAGAAAGGCAACCCCTCGCTTGAAAGAAACATCGTGAGGCTTTTCAGAAGGAAAGAAGCCGCCGTGCTCATAAAAAAATGCAACGACTTCGGGGCAGGCGGGGTTTCCGTCGCTGTGGGCGAACTGGCAGACAGCATAGACGTAAACCTTGACCTCGTGCCGCCAAAATACGAAGGCCTTGACGGAACAGAACTGGCCATATCGGAATCCCAGGAGAGGATGGCGGTGGTAGTGTCGGAAAGCGACAAGGATGCTTTCATCGCCTTCGCCGAGGAAGAAAACCTAGAAGCGACTGCGATAGCAAAAGTGACGGACACTGGGCGGTTCCGGATATATTGGAGAGGCAAACCGGTATTCGACGTCAGCAGGGATTTCCTCAATTCAAACGGCGTGACACAGGAAGCGAAAGTGTCTGTAACCCCGCCGGCGGACTTTGGCTTAGCGGATGGCTTGCCGGCAGATCCGCTGGAAACGCTTGCTGATTTGAACTGTTGCAGCCAAAGCGGCCTTGTCGAAATGTTCGACAGCACAGCTGACACGGCAACGGTCCTTTTGCCACTCGGCGGCAAGCACCAGCTGTCACCTGCCTTGGGGATGGCTGCAAAAATCCCGGTAACAGACGGCGATACGAATACAGCGACCCTTATGGCTTACGGGTACAACCACAAGATAGCAAAGGCAAGCCCTTTCCACGGAGGAATGTACGCGGTAGTCGAATCCATAACTAAAATAGTGGCTATGGGTGGAGACATGTCAAAGGTCAGGCTGACATTCCAAGAATACTTTGAAAAGCTGAAAAGCTCCGCAAGTTGGGGCAAACCTTTTGCCGCGCTACTGGGAGCGCTCAAAGCGCAACTGGAACTCGAAGCGCCTTCGATCGGCGGAAAAGACAGCATGTCGGGCACCTTCATGGAATTGAGCGTACCGCCGGCCCTAGTGTCCTTCGCGGTAAATGTAGTTGACGTTAACAACGTGATTTCAACAGAATTCAAAAAGACAGGGAGCAAAATCGTCCTTGTGCGATCCGATTATGATGAAAAAGGCGCACCTTGTTTCGAGCAATACAAGGAAAACATGAGAGGAATATCTCTGCTTACTGCAAATAAGAGGATACTGTCTGCCAGCACCATAGGGATGGGTGGAATCTTTGTTGCACTGGTGAAAATGGCTGCCGGCAACGGAATCAGTTTTAAAACCAAAAGCATCGACGACGAAAAACTGTACAAACCGGACTGCACTGCCCTGATCCTTGAAATTCCAGAAGGCGAAAACCCAGAGAGCATGTTCTCCGGGGTCAAGTACGAAGTGCTGGGAACCACTACTGGAGACGGTGAGATCTCCATAGAAGGGAAGCTGTCGATCAAGCTTGAAGAAGCCATAAAAACATGGTCTGCCCCTCTCGAAGACGTTTTCCCGACTAGGATGCCCGAGTTCAAGGACAAAAAGGACGACACCTCAGTGGAAAACATCAGCTATTCCGAGAGAAGCAAGGTTTGCCCTAAAGTCAAAATTGCAAAACCACAGGCTCTAATAACTGTTTTTTCTGGGACGAGCTGCGAGGGTGACGCCAAAAGGGCATTTGAAAAAGCGGGCGCGGCAACATGCCTTCATATCATGCGGGACCTTACCCCAAGTGCGCTGTCAGAGTCAATCGACGAGCTGGCTGAAAAAATCAGAAAGAGCCAGATTCTCATGATTCCCGGTGGCTCCAGTGCCGGCGACGAGCCGGACGGCTCGGGGAAATTCATTGCCGCAGTGTTCCGGGACGAAAGAATCAGGGAAGCTATTGCAGACTTGATGGAAAACAGGGGTGGGCTCATGCTCGGGATATGCAACGGGTTTCAGGCGCTTGTCAAGCTGGGGCTCGTGCCTTACGGCAGGATTGTCGAACCAGATGAAAACAACCCGGTGCTGACGCGCAACAAATCGGGCAGAGGCCTGACGCGCATGGTCATGACAAGGGTGTCATCCGTCATGTCGCCTTGGTTTGCCGGCGTAAATCCAGGAGATGTTCACACAATCTCTGCATCGCAAAGCGAAGGGCGGTTCACTGCTAGCGACAGGCAGATGGCCGAAATGATCAAAAACGGGCAAGTGGCTGCACAGTACTGCGACTTTGAAGGGAACGCGTCAATGGACACAGACTTCAACCCGAACGGTTCTGTCTGCTCAGCCGAGGCAATCACGTCCCCCGACGGCAGGATACTGGGAAAAATGGCACATTCCGAGAGAATAGGGGCGAACCTGTACAAGAACATGCCTGGAAACTACGATCAGAAGATATTCGAATCCGGTGTGAGGTATTTTGGGTGTTAGAGTTGGGAGTTGGTAGTTTTTGCTTTAGGCAGATATGTAACCCAGATGTAACCTCTGTATGATATTCTATTCGGTAATAATAATATGCTTATATGGAAGGGAGGCAAGTTGATCATAAGCCGTCTAACCACGTTGCACGATAGCAATGAGGCTGAAAAACGTCCGCCGAGACGGACGGCGTCGAACCACAACGACAGAAGAAAAGGGGCAATACATATCAAGGAGGATTATTTTGATGGGAAAACATTCCAAAAGATTTACGAGGGCAAGCATAAGCTGGTTACTCGCATTTTGTCTTGTCTTTACGATGAGCGTTGGGCTGAACTTCGGCGTGGCAAATGCCAATGCCTCCGGCCCTGTTGAACTGCAAGCGCTCCAAGTGATTGAGATCTATTCAAAGATTGACGGCGGCGCAGTAAAAACGGATTACATACCGCTGCCCCGCGAGATCGACGACTACCACAGGATAGACATCTATGCCAATGCCGGCGTCCCTTACGAAGTCAGCGAATTGCGCCACAGCGGCGCCGCCACGTTTGACGCGTACACGAAGGCGATTTCAGACGAAGTGGCAGCCGGGCTGCAAAAGGGCCGCGCAGTCTTCCTGACCGGCGCGGACGGCGACACGGCTGTCGGGGCCGCAGCGGGCATGCGCGCCGCATACGGCGCCGGTGCCAAGCTCGGCGTGGTTTACATGGACGCCGTCGGCAACCTCGACACCATAGACGGGGTAATGGGTGAATTCGACGCCTATTTGTTCACCGACGCGCGCGATTTTGAAAGCACCGCAGGTTACGCCGTCCTCAGCACTGACGACTTCAAAGACAAGGCGAAATGGGAGGCCGCAGTGGATGCTTTGGCAGCCGGCGCAGACGCCATATACCTGCACATTGACGCTGATTTCCTGGGCCAGGGGTACGTCTCGCACTTGGACGCCGGCTCTTCAGTGGCTGGCCCCGACGTCTGGACGGTGATGCGCAACATCGGGACCGTAATGGAAACCGGCAAGGTGGCGGCAATCAACCTGGCTTCAATGTACGCAGAAGACCCGGGCATGGCATGGGTGCCCAGGACCCCCTTCGACCTCAGCGCGGTAACCGACGCGACTGCCATCCCCGGCTCAGCCAGCCTTCTAGAAGGCGTATGGGCAGCCAGAGGCTATGAAATCGCCCAGTACGAACCGTACAAAAATCCGGCAACCGTAGCGGTACGCCCGGCAATGTTCGACCCCAGGGTGGGGATGCCGGCGGGCTTCTCCCCGTCGGAAACTGCAGGCGAGAGGATCAACAGGTTTTCGACAACGTCGATCCGGTCGGGGATACACATGATGACCGCCATGTTTGACAACTGGGCGCAGATGCCCGCCGTGCCGGGCGCCGCCCTCGACATCCCAAGCAAACCTGCCGTTTCAACCAATTTGAACGGCATTACAGTCATTGAGATGAGGACCAGCTTCGGCAGCGGCATCGTGGGCCGCAGGACCGCCGCCAGCACGGCCAACGCCTACACCTGGGACGACAGGGGCGTGTACAACAGCAACAGCATCAGCTCCCCCACGTACCCGTCGGCCACGTCCGTGTCCCAGTGGGACGAATACAGGCGCGCCGGCCTCTACAAGCTGACGGGGCTCGCGCCTGCCGTGTCCGAGCATTATTACTCAAACGCGCTGGCGGACGCGGAATACCCGGGAATGCCAAGGCTGGAGGCGATCAGCAAAGTGATGGCTGAAGAGGTTGCCGAGGCGCTGCTGGCGGGCAGCGTGGTCTTCCTGAACGGCAACAGCTGCACGCCGCCCACGGCCATCGCTGCGGGGATACGCCGCGCATACGGCGATTCCGCCAAACTGGGCCATATCTGGGTAGACGCCCACGGCGACATCAACACGGCTGCGACGACCTACTCCGGCAGCCTCGGCGGCATGGCCAACGGCTCAATCCAAGGCGTGGACAAGCACCCGACGTTCCAGAGCTACTGGAACACGGCAAGCGGCAACATGAAGCACTTCGACGACCTGCTCCACTGCACCGCGCGCCACCTTGATTTTGGGCCGATACCAGACATTGCCAAATGGCCCGGCACGATGGACTTCCCGGCCGGCAGCAGCTACCCCTACAAAGAGGGCGAACCCGAGTTCGGGGAAATGCTCAACATATGGGAAGCCACGTCGGACCCGTCGTTTTACGTGCAGGTCGACACGTTTGCCGACCCCGCTGAATTCAAAAAGGTGCTGGACAAATTCGCCGCCAATCTGGACGCGATCTACCTGCACATCGACATGGATTCTTTTGACAACAGCCAAAACCTCAACTCCGGCTCTGCCGACGACGGCTACTTCAACGGGCGCCCCGGGCAGGACGTCTGGTGCACGATGGAGAATTTCAAAGCTGTTGCCGAAACCGGCAAGCTGGCTGTGTTCAGCATGGTCTCGATTGGCACCGGCACTGTAAGCGCCAACAACCTGGCCCTAAAAGGGTTCAACTTCCCGGCTGTCCCCGCGTCAAGCGCTGTTGCAGGCACCACTCCAACCAACGATACAAGCCTCAGGCACTCGACATACAGCCTCATGCAGGCTTTTCGCATTACCAGTTCCGTACTCAACAATTGGAAAGACGCGCCTATGCCGTTAGATGTGGTATCAGCAACCCCGTCGGCTTCCGTGGCAAAGCTGTCAGGCAATCAGAACGAGCTTACGATAAGCGTCAAGGAAGTTTTCTTTAACGGTAAGGAAAATATCATCAAGGTTACTCTTAAAATCAGCAATAACGCGGCTGGGACATATAAAGTTGGAGACTACGAAGTATACGTAGACACCAAAGGCAACACGCAAATCCGCGAATGCTATATAGTTAACTAGAAACTGTTTTAAAAAGGGTTTTCGCCACCCCACGCATGTGATAAAATAGCATATGCGTGGGGTAGTTTTGAATTTGCCAGACGGCGTCTGGCAAATTGTCTTGAGCTGCCGATGCTTGAATTATAATAATATGTCAGATATTCGCTCGTATTTGTCAAATATTTTTATATTGAATGTTAACAAATAGCTTGTTCATGGTATAATCATATTACAGTTACGTCAGGAGTTGAATTATGGATATGTCAAACAACATAGAACGCGCCCGTTTGGCTCAGGGGTATACCCAGGAACAGGTGGCTCGAGCCATCGGTGTCAGCCGCCCAAGCTATATAGACATTGAACGTGGCAAAAAAGAACTGACCGTTAGCCAAGCGAGGGCACTGTCGTCCATGTTGAGGATTACTGCAAGTGATATTCTGGGTGCAGCCGACGGGACTGCAGTTTTTACGGATATTCTTGCTTCTACCGAAAAGTACAAGCAAATGATTATAAACTGCATTAAGTACGGTTCAGACAGCGACGGCAAGATTACCAAAACAAAGCTTGCCAAATTAGTGTATTTAGCAGATTTTACTTGGTATTATCTCAATTCCTCCCCCATGTCTGGCATGACTTACCGCAAATTGGCTCGCGGCCCTGTCGCAGATGTTTATTTTCGCGCCTTGGACGAGATGGAAGAAGACGGGGCATTGATCCGAGAATTGAAAGGGAAAGCTTGCCTGTTCTCCATGATAGAAGACGAGGCACCTGTAAGCAAGTTGTCCACCGAAGAGGTCAACTTGATAAGAAAAGTCAGCGAGGCGTGGCAGAACAAGTCTACGGATGACGTCGTTTGCTTTACCCACGAACAGCTGCCTTGGCAAATTTGCAGAGACGGCGAAGTTATTCCATATGGATTGATTACTCAAGAGGAGCCTGAGCGTGTATATGGGACAATTCAACTATAGGGTTGAGTTCGAAGACTTTGCCAAACGGCATTATGTCAAAAAGTTTCTGAAAAAATATAAGGACAAGTGGATCGCTACTGAACTGACTATTATTGCGGTTTGTGAGCATATCGACAATATGTTTCTATATGATCGTGCGGATATTATATCTGAAAACGGCATCTACAAACTTGTGAAGTTGGATTTTGCTGTAGAAGGCACACATACGTCTCCGAAAACATCCGGCAACAGATGCGTTCTGTTTGTCGATGAAAGTACACATCTGGTAAAGATATTGCTCGTATATTAAAAAGATGAAATATCGCCACCAAACGAGACTCAAAAGTGGAAAAGCGTCATTCGTGACGAGTACGAAGAGGTGGCTGAGATTTTCAACCTGTAATTCCTCCGCCTTACTTGCGATCGCGAGAAAAAGCAAAGGAAAATTCAGTGCCAGCCCCCGGGCTGCTATTTGCTGGAACAAAAAAACGGCAAATTAAAATGCACAATATTATTGACTACAAAGTTGCAGTCGTGTATAATGACTACAAAAACGTAGTCACAAGTCGCGAAGTCAATATTGTAGTCGGAGATGTGAATATGAGAACAATAACAACAAGAATAAGCAGTGCTTTTGCTTTGGGGCAAATAATACAGCAAAGCCGTTTGCAACGGGGGTTCAGCCAAAGAGACCTTGCTGACATGCTCGGCATTAGCCAGAAATGGGTATGGGAGATGGAACAGGGGAAGCCGGGGCTGCTGATGGACAGGTTGTTTTTAATCCTTGAAAAAACAGGCGTAACTTTATCGGCAGAATTTGAAGTGAAGGATGTGTCTAAGAAATGAGCAAACTCAATGCTTGGTGCCCATGGAAATGAAAATATTAAAAACTGTTTAAGGAGGAAACGATAATGAAGTTAACAAAAGAAGAGCTGAAAAACATGAGTTTTAGCGATGCATTTACGCTGGAAGAAACCGATGACTACGGAGCTGAGGAGTGCTGCATTGTTTGTGGGAGCAATTTGGAAGACCTAAAGATCGGCTTCAATGAGGAGGAGCAGTTGTATAAATATGAGTGTGCAAACTGCGAGGCGGTCTTCGTTGTGCTAAAAAACTCGGCAGGAGACGAAAGTGTTATTCTTCAAGGTGAGGAGCGGAACTGGCCCGAGTACCTGATGGAGGTGTTGAAATTCCCATTCGATGCAGAAATCATCGAATCCGACGACCGCGAGTTCTTTGATCCGGAATACGATGGGCCAGGCCGCTATGATGACGTTAAAGTGCTTGATGTCTTCTATTCAATGAAATACGGAGTTGAAGCCCGAATACGAAAAGGCAGGAGAACTTACCGGTATATACTGTGCTTTATGGAAGCGTTTGACTCTGACTCCAGCAATTACAGGGAGTTGGAGAACTACAAGAGATGGCGTGAAAAATACTGGCAGAGCGATTATCTATTGGCTCTGTTCGGGGCGATGGGCAAGGCAGGCAAAGAGCAGGGAGAATAAATTTACTTGCGATCACAACAAATTTAGCGTGTCTACATTTCACATCTTATTTTTTCACCGTTCCTGTCAATGTATATATATATGATGTTTCTTTCAATTGCAGCACTTGTCAAAAAGGAGGGCGGCAAAAATAGAACTAATGAACGAACATGAAATAGCGGGCGAGGAGTTGTTCCGCTTTTTCCTTGCTGGGGACAACGACGCTTTTGAAAGAATCGTTGCGATGCACGAGGACGAATTGTTCCGCTTCATAGACCGCATTGTTCAGGATTTTCACGAAGCGAAGCATCTGACGATTGAAGCCTTCGCACAGCTTGCTGTTGGCGGCAAGAAATTCGCAGGCGAGTCGTCGCTCAAGACCTATTTGTTTACAATAGGCAAAAACCTTGCAGCGCGGCATATGAGAAAGCGCGGGAAAGCCCACCACATTTCATACGATGAAGTCTTTGAGTTTATGGCTGGCGAGGACGAAACGCCCCACAGCTACATGGAGCGGGACGAAAACAAGCGGCTGCTGCACGATACTTTGCAAGACCTGAAGTACGAGTACCGCGCCGTCCTGCTGCTTCTGTATTTTGAGGACATGAGCTACAGGCAGGCAGGGCTGGCGATGAATAAAAGCGAAAAACAAATCAAGCATTTGGCTTACAGGGCGAAAGCCGCATTGAAAAGGAAATTGGAAAACGGCGGGTTTGCCTATCACTAAAGCCATCATTCAAATAGCCGGCGCAATACTGCGAACGGCTATTTTTAATGCTCTTGCTTTGAATTTTGCATGTGCTTAAAAAAATTCCAAAAATAACTGCGACCTTTTTTGTTTTCGTGACTCTAATATTGTGTTCAAAGTAATTTGAGAATGAAAAAAACGAAAGGATGAATTCAACAGCCGACATGACAAACGGCAGATACGTGATTTTGGAAAATGAGCAGGTGCCGCTTGCGGCGCTTCAGCTGCCAGGCGACAACGCCAAGCCTTTCACGGGAATTGAAACAGCAAGCGGTCCGGATTTCGCATTGCCGGGCTACGACACTGTCGCAATCCCTGCTGAAACAACAGGCATGGTTGCACCAGCAGTGTGCATTGAACACTTCACGCTGTCAAAGACATTGTCAAGAGGCGAGCATTAGGCCGCCGAAAAATCCGCGCTTACACAGTAGGAACATTCGCTTTAAAAAGCAAAGCAAGCGTGGAATTCACTTTAATCGCCGAGTAAACGGGCATTTGCCCGATATTATATCGGAAAATTTCAGGAAAAGGAGGAGAAAAAATGGGAACTGTCGACTGCGGCAAAGTTTTGCCGTGCATGCGAGCAGAACCTGTTGGCGCACGATAGATTGAGTAGCTCGCTCGAAAAACGAGCCGCTTAACCACATTGCGCGTCAGCAATGAGGCTGAAAATGGAGAACCACAACTTCAGAATAAAAGAGGCAAAAAAATAATTCTGGAGGAAAAGAACAATGCGAAAGAGAATTTTAGCAATTCTAATGACGCTTACAATGGTGTTCGCGTTTGCGACTCCAACGTTTGCAACATCAACAGGAAACATTCTGGTTTCCAACGGCATAAGCGTGAATAGTTCTGGTTCCGCAAACGGCAAAGGTGTTTATGAGGGGACAATACTAATCACCGGTGCCGGCGGCGTAAACAAGAACGTCAACTTTACAGACTCAAGCAATACAGTCGAATTTGGTGCTAGTAGTAAAAGTGGCACTACAATTACCATTCCGTTCACTGTTGAGCAAACTTGTGATGAAAAGTCAGTTACTATCGGTGTTACAGGTGACACGAACAACGTAAATAGTTTAGGCCCAATTAAATTCATGGTTCCGGCCCTTGGCCACGATTGGGGCGAAGGTGCCGTGACCACTCCGGCTACCTGCACAGAAGCCGGCGAAATCACCTACACCTGCTCCGAGTGCGGCGACAGCTACGCTCTGCCGGTGGCGATTGACCCGAGCAACCATGCGGGCGGCACCTATGAATCAGTCATCACGGCGGCGACATACGAAGCCGAAGGCG
>Ga0082212_10008573_pt1 | contig 13323 bp, 11 predicted proteins | sample TergutNt197P3_FD_71548 | JGI IMG/M metagenome (GOLD analysis project Ga0082212, IMG submission 71548) | Neocapritermes taracua P3 segment gut microbial communities from Petit-Saut dam, French Guiana - Nt197 P3 | ecosystem: Host-associated > Arthropoda: Insects > Digestive system > Gut ... | reverse complement strand
ATCACCGGCAACGACTCGTTGCGCTAAGCCTTCAACGACGGCGGTCTTTCCCACTCCGGGCTCGCCGATCAGCACGGGGTTGTTCTTCGTTCGTCTGGCAAGCACTTGCACCACGCGTCGGATTTCGGAATCGCGTCCGATCACGGGGTCGAGTTTGCCAAGGCTGGCCTGTGAAGTCAGGTCAATCGAGTATTTGTCTAACGCCGATTCGCCACCTTCGGATTCTGCGGATGTGACGCGTTTGCTGCCGCGGGTCTGGGTGAAGGTCTTCTCAAGTGTGGTTGCATCTGCTCCCAGATCGGTGAGGATGGTACGTGCGTCGCTGGGTACGCTGGCAAGGCCAAGTAGTAGGTGTTCGGTAGCTACGAATGCGTCACCTAACTGCTCTGCTTTGGTTTGAGCGTCGGCGAGTACTCTGGCGAACGCGCCGGATAGATTCGGCTGCGCAACGGAATCACCTTGGGCGCTAGGCAGCTTGGTTATCTTTCCCTGTGCGGCAGCGGCCACGGCCTTGGGTTCAACACCGCAACTACTCAGCAATGCGGAGACGGTGTTTCCAGGGTCAACTAGGAGTGCATTAAGCAAATGCACTGGTTCAGCATTGGGGTTTCCATTCGTCAGCGCAAGGCGCAGGGCAGTGCTCACGCCGTCACGCGATTTCGCGGTTAGTTTCTCGGTATCCATCGATGCTTCCTCTAAGTTGAGTCTGGTAGACTCAACTATTGTAGCTTGATGTGCTTTTCTTTCAAGCTATGCTTGAAAAGAATGTGTCGATTTTTGGTCGTTTGTGCGTTATTTGGCTAAAGAGAAGGAAGTTTGATGAGGAATTTGTCGAAGATTATTGCACCGTTAATGTGTGGAATAGCCATGTTTGGGTTGAGCGCCTGCGTGCCGCAGATTTCGATGCCAACTCCCAGTTCGACTCCGTCCGTACCTGACGCTCCTAGACCAGGTACGTCTGCGCCGAACGCCTCGACCCCTGTTAATAATCCGCCTGAACAAGGCGGGGAATACTGCACCTATGCTAGAACTGCCTTTGAGGCAATGGGTAAAGCTAGTGAGGAACTTTCCAACCTTGGTTCCAGTCCTGATCTGCCTCGGCTAGGTAATGCTCTTATCAGCGCAGCAGACAAAATGGATGCGGCCGCTGCGCGTGCAACCGGAGACTCAAAGGAAAACTTGCAGACGATTAGCAAGATATATCGGGAGCTAGGCGAAGCTGCCAAAGCTAATAACATATTTGCGATACTCGGTTCTACGAAGCTGCTGGCGGATGAGAAATTCATCAAAGCCATCGCAGAGTTCAGCGTCGAGGTCGCTATCACGTGTCCAAGCTAAGACTGTTTCGACGCCTGGCTCCCGCTGAGCGCAGCAGGCAGATTTCTGCTGCGCCTTTACTCAGCGGAAGCCGTATGCTCAGGTAACTTCAGGCGGTAACCGAATCACGGTTCTTGTAGAAAAAGAATCCGGCTACGGTCAGAACTAGGGCAATGACTGTCAAAATGATCAGTGGTGTGAAAGTCATTTCAGCTAGCGGCAGTTGCGGAATGTGCTTGACCGGTGAGACGTTTTGCAGCCATTCGGGCAGTAGTCCAGGCATGCCCCCAAGGAATGAAACTAAGAAAACGAAGCCAAACAAGCCCCAAACTGCTCCGGTCGTTTTTGGAAACAGTCCCACGATAAGTACTGTGAATCCGATGATCACCCACATTGCAGGCAGATACACGAAGAACGCTTGCAGTAGGCCATCAAATGTGAACGGGTTCGCTTCCAGAACCGATGTTGCCGAATAGAGTCCAGCCGCTGAAGCAAACTGAATCAAGATGCTTAACACGAATGCCAAAATGACATAGCCCAGCAGGTATTTCATGCGCGGCACCGCGGCAGCGTAAACCTGTTCGGTACGTCCTTCTCGCTCCTCCACACGTATCTTCAAAGCCGTGTTGATTACTGGCACTAGCGCGACCAACGTCATCATGGAAATCACGAATACCCCGAAATAGTCGACGATGATTTTGGCTTTATCGGCGTCCGTCATGGTATTGACTATTTGTTCTGGAATGCCAATGACTTGCAGGTATTCGGGGCTGTCTCCCACGAAGGTTGGAATGTCAGCGATGACCGAACCGTAGGAAGCGGCAAGCACAAACATCACGATGATCCAAATGATCGTCATGTTGCGTAGAATTCGTGCCGCTAGACCAAACGGGGAAAGTAAACTTTTCGCTGCGACGCTTCGTCCTGGGCGGGCGGGGATGAATCCTTGATCCAGGTCACGAATAGCATTGAGTGCATATGCGGCTACGGCGCAACCAATGGCTTCGACCAACAAGATAATGAAGGGCCACAGATTATTTTCAACATAGACCTGTGAGCGGTGCGCCAACCCTAACGGGCTGATACACGCCAACACGTCGTTGCCTTGCATATCTCCAGCGGCTCGGATCATGTAGAAAAGCCCCAGGGCTAAGAACGAGAATCCAGTAGCCCCACTTCTATTTGACGCAAGTTGTGCAAAAATCGCAGCAATGCCTGCAAACACGAAACCTGCTATGCCAACCACGAATCCGAACAGCATGGATGCGGCAAATCCCATACTTTCAACGCCAACTACGCCTAACGCGACACCCAGGGCAATTGCCAAGATGATATTCACGATGGCAGCAGTAACCATAGCTGCGTTAACTACTGCCAACCGCCCAGTTGGAGCCGACCGGATGACCTCGACGCGGCCATATTCCTCATCGGCGCGAGTGTGGCGTACCACGAGGAAGATATTCATGATCGCCACGGCGATGATGATCCAAAGCAGCATCATGTTGGCATACATGGCTCCGGCGGTGTAGTTCTCAATGCCGTAGGTAGGCCCCATCATCGCAACCATTACCGGGTTGTTTATTGACTCACCAAATTGCTGCCTAGCACCGGGTTCAGAAAACATTTGATCCATCGCTGGTGCTAGTCCTGCTGAGAACAGCGCCACGACAATGATCCAGATTGCCGATGTGACGCGCTCGCGCCGCAGCATGAATCGGACTAATTTGCCCGAATTAGCAAAGTTGCTGCGCATGATCAAACCCCTACGTTGGCACTGTCGTAGTGGCGCATGAACAAATCTTCCAAGGTTGGCGGGGTACTTTCGAGTTTCTTAACGCCGAACTGTGCCAGGTGGGAAACTACGTCTCCTACTTGTGCCGAATCGACTTGGAATGAAAGACCGTCTGGTTGAGTGCGGATACCATGCACGCCGGTTAGGGTTTCGAGCCCAGTGATGGGAGATTGGGTAGCTACGGTCATCGTGATTCGCGTCAGGTGTCGAAGTTCGCTTAATGTGCCGGTTTCTACCAGTTTGCCTTCTCGGATTATGCCTACGCGGTCGCAGAGGCGCTCAACTTCAGACAGGATGTGGCTGGAGAGGAAGATACCCTTGCCTAGGTTCTTTTGTTCCAGGACACATTCTTGGAATACCTGCTCCATGAGCGGGTCAAGGCCGCTGGTTGGCTCATCAAGGATGAAAAGATCAGCGTCACAGGCGAATGCTGCTACCAGGGCTACCTTTTGCCGGTTCCCTTTGGAGTAGGTTCGGCATTTCTTGGTGGGGTCAAGGTCAAATTGTTCTAGCAGTTTGGCGCGACGCTCCTTATTTTGTTTGCCGCGCAGGCTGACGAATAGATCGATGACTTCACCGCCGGTGAGGTTCGGCCACAGGTTTACGTCGCCTGGTACGTATGCGAGCCGTTTGTGTATTTCAACGGCATCTTTCCAGGCGTCTAGTCCGAAGACCTTGGCACTGCCTTTTGTGGCTTGCAAGATTCCCAGCAGCACGCGGATGGTTGTGGTTTTCCCAGCTCCGTTTGGGCCGATATATCCGAATACTTCGCCTTCGTTTACCGCTAGGTCTATACCGTTAAGAGCTGTGACTTTGCCGAATTTCTTCGACAGCTCCACGGTTTCCAGGTTCAATGTTGCCATTATTTAAAGCCTCTCAAAGTGTCTTGTGATTATTGACCGGCTTCCCCACCCTCAAAGCCAAAACTCGCACGGCTCGCGCCGCCGACCGGGATTGCTCTGCGTTTTAGGCAGTGTCTTTGACTATGTGGCGCCTCCTCGAACTTCGGATGATTTGAGGATGGATCGCTCGATAAAGGCGATCAGTTCAGCGATGACGTAGTCGCGCTGCTGTGGCTGCGTACCCTGGGCAATGAGACCAACCGTGGTTTGGTTGATCAGCGAGGAGATGAAAGACGCCACGAGTCCAATGTCGAGACCTTCTCGCAATTCGCCATTCTGGTTTGCGCGTTCTAAAAACTTCGCGTAGATATCCATCGCCAGCGGGTTGTATTTTTCGACAAACTCCTTGATGAACGCTGGCTGCTTGGCGGCAAAATCTTCTCCCAATAGGTAGTATTTCGGTTTCGAGTCTGCCAACTCCAACCCAATCCGGAAGGTTTCTTCAAAGTTGTAGGAGAAGGTGTTTGCCTCATACGTGTTAAACACTGGTTCCAACATTTTCATTTTCTGCGTGACGATGGTGTCAATCAGATGGTAGTAAAGGTCTTTTTTGTCGTCGAAGTACTGGTAGAAGCTCCCTTTTGATATGCCGCTAGCTCCCACTATGCGGTTCATATTGGAGTTGTCGAACCCGTATTCGGCGAACTCGTCGAGCGCGGCCTGTTCAATTACTTCGCGCTTTGTTTTGGGAAGGTTAAAGAACGTCTGCTTGGGCATCCGCTCACCTCCGGTTGTATGACCTTCGAGTCATATGACTTAAAAGTCATATTAGTCAGCGGGGCAGTTGCTGTCAAGGGGTTCGTCTTTGAAATAACCTACTGCTACTGAGTATCATCCAGATCGGGCACTGCTACGACTCACTAGCTGCCTACCAGCCAGACGACGGGATACCAATCCCAGCCGAACAGGTTTACGCTGAACTCGGTCTGTAGTGGACACCAGTTTCCTGACTAATCTAATATGGCATGTTAGAATAGTCAGGGTTTTGGAATGGTGTGGGGACGAATCGGAATGTCATATATCACACGCGCAGCCGAGAAGACAGCGGTGGCAATCTCGGCGACTTTCCCAATCCTGGTGGTCACTGGTGCTCGGCAGGTTGGCAAATCAACAATGCTTCAACACTTGTCCAGTACTGATCGTACTGTCGTATCGCTGGATGATCCCAACGTCCGTGCGCTGGCACGGACTGATCCCGCGCTGTTTCTACAACGCTATACTCCACCGTTGCTAATCGACGAAATCCAGTACGCTCCGCAACTATTACCACTAATTAAGTTAGGCGCGGATCGATCTGATAAGCCTGGGCAGTATTGGTTGACAGGCTCGCAGTCGTTCCATCTAATGCGCGAGGTTTCGGAGTCGTTGGCCGGGCGCGCAGGCATTCTTACACTTGCTGGACTTTCAGCGGCAGAGCTTGACGGCGTTGAGTCTGTACCATTCGACCCTGATCCGGCTCGACTGATTCAGCGAGCCAAAAAGGTGCCCAAGCTCACCATGCCAGCTATTTTCCAGCGCATCATAACCGGATCGCTGCCCCGGCTGTGGACACAACCAACTGTGGATCGGGCGACATACTATCGGTCTTATGTCGCTACGTACCTTCAGCGTGACATTCGCGACCTCAGCCAGGTTGGAGATGAAACGGTTTTCTTAACCTTCCTGCGAGCCATCGCCGGGCGTACCGCGCGCCCTCTTGTCATGGAAGATATAGCACGCGATGTCGGCGTTTCAGCGCCCACCATTAAACGCTGGCTGTCTATTTTGGTGTCGTCTGGGCTGGTTGCTGTCGTTGCGCCGTACCACAATAATGCCCTGACACGCCTGACCAAGTTGCCACTGCTCCACATGCTCGATACCGGGTTGGCCGCCTACCTCTTGGGCTGGACGACATCGGACACCCTGGAGCGGGGAGCAATGTCAGGACAGTTCTTTGAATCGTATGTCTTTGCTCAAATCTACGCCAGCTACACTAATGCTGGCCTTGAACCGCCGCTGTTTTTTTACCGTGACAAACAAAAACGCGAGATTGATTTGCTAATTGCCAAAGACGGAGCCATCCACCCGATCGAGATTAAGAAAGCAGCGTCACCTGGAAAGTCGTCGCTAGCCAATTTTCGGGCTCTTGATCCATTAACACAGGCTTCACCAGGTGAGGAGGCTTTAAAAACTCGGGTCGGTTCTGGCGGTGTTGTGTGCCTAGCTGACGATTTTCTTCCGCTCGACGCCAACAACTCAATAATCCCGGTTTGGACAATCTGAAGCAGCGAGCGTGCCCGCCAAATAGGCGACCCGATACGATAGTGGACGTGTGTGAATGGAGAGCGAAATGATTCCCAACCGTGAATATGCCGATGAGCTAGTGCGTAAATACAACGACGCAGATTTCCACGTTCAACATGCCCGCATCGTCGGTGGTGTGCTGGCCTGGTTTGCTAGCCAACACGATCCCGGCCGCGAAGACTACTGGTACGCCGTCGGGGCACTGCACGACATCGACTACGAGCGTTTCCCCGAAGAACACTGCGTGAAGGGCATTGAAATTTTGCGCGAGCATGATGTCGACGAGGATTTGATTAAGTCAGCAATGAGCCATGGTTGGGGTATGACGCAATCACCGTACGAACCGGAATTGTTGCTAGAGAAGATTCTGTATGCCTGTGACGAGTTGACCGGATTTATTGGCGCAGTCGCGTTGATGCGACCGTCGAAGTCTGTGGCAGATTTAGAGGTGTCTTCGGTGCGGAAGAAGTTCAAGCAACCCAGTTTCGCCGCAGCTATCTCAAGAGAAGTCATCGTTGACGGTGCCGAACGACTCGGATGGTCGCTGGATGAGTTGATCGGTCAGACAATCCAGGCCATGCGCACCTTGGACTACGTGGCGTAACACAGACTTTTGGGGGACTTTACTCGCGTTCGCGGATTGTGGCGGCATCGACTTCCAGAGGTGAGCTGGTGATGGCGCGCATCCGGTGGCGACGTACGGTGCGACCTAGATCGACGTTTCCGGTTTCGGTAGCAGTGAAAACCCGGGAATCAGCAGGGGTTTGCATGGCATCAACGATTTCGCTGAGTTTGGAAATTTGCGAACGTAAATGAAAAAGCTCATCTTCGAGAGCCAAAATGCGGCGAATACCTTCAAGATTTATACCTTCAGACTGTGAAAGCTGTTGGATGTGCCGTAGTTTGGCGATGTCGTTTAGCGAATAACGCCTACCTCTACCCCTGGCTCGCTTGGGGACGACTAAGCCAAAGCGGTCATATTGACGTAAGGTCTGCGGATGCATCCTGGCCAAGGACGCCGCCACCGATACTACGAACAGTGGAAGCTCTGGGTCTAAACGGGCGGGAAGGCGCTGCGTCATGTCTCACTCCTGAAAGAGGTTGGCTCTCAAATCAGAGGTGTCGGCAATTTTGGCGAAGTTAACCAAGGCTTGGGTTGCTTCAGCGTCAAGTTGGGTGGGTATGAGAACTTTTACACTCACCAGCAGATCGGGGTCAGCACTGTCTTTCCCACGCACCCGCAGGGTCTGGCCGCTTTGGGTTCCAGCTGGAATTCTTAGCCGCACCTTGCCGCGATCTAATGTGGGTACTTCAATCTCGGCTCCCAGGGCTGCCTCAGTAAACGAGATGGGAACCTCAATTGTTATATTTTTCCCCTTACGGCCAAAGAGTGGATGGGTACCGACAGCTACAACGACGAATAAATCACCATTGGAGCCACCGTTAGAGCCGGGCTGACCTTTACCGCGCACACGTATGCGCTGCCCGTCCTTCACTCCTGCCGGGATTCGGGTCGTAACGTTGCCAACAACGCCGGGAATTGTCACCTGAACCCCACCTAAGGCGTCAGTAAAACTGATCTGGGCACTAGTCTCGACGTCGGAACCACGCACAGGGCGATAGGCTTCTTGCGCCGTAAAACCGCCAGAACCGAAACCGGAGAACAAGCCCCCAAAAAGGTCTGAGATATTTCCGCCGCCGCCAAACAGATCACCTAAATCAGGGCCACCCGGCCCGGCGGTGAACCGATTTCCGCCGCCAAACAGCGAGCGTGCCTGGTCGTATTCCTTGCGGGTTTTCTGATCGCCGACCACGCCATACGCCTCGGATATTTCCTTAAACTTTGCTTCAGCGGCCGCGTTGTCTTTGTTTGCATCGGGATGGTACTGCTGTGCCAGCTTGCGGAAGGCTTTCTTGATCTCGGCGTCACTGGCTTTGTTGGAGACACCAAGAACCTTGTAATAGTCCTTTTCGAGCCAGTCTTTGGTGCTCACCTGGGTCTCCTTTCCAAATCAGAGGTATGAATCACTCGTATGCCGCGCAGTGCGGGCGGAGTTTGTCTATTGTGGATTTGCTACTCCAACTCGGGCGGGACGCAAGACTTTGCCATCGAGAGTTACCCCCTTTTGCATCACCATTGTGATGGTCGGTTCAACCGGTTCTTCTCCTGCTGGAGCTGGTGTTTGCATCAACGCTTCGTGGATTTGCGGATCGAAAATATCGCCAACTTCCCCATACGTTTCCAGCCCGTATTTTGCGCTGACTTTTTCTAACTCCTCAGCCACCAGTTTGAAACCGCCGACGAGTTCATCATGTCCTCTGGCTGCTTCAACTGAATCCAAGACGGGAAGCAGACTGCGAACTACAGCTTCAATGCCTGCTTGCCGCGCCAGGGAACGGTCGCGGTCAACTCGTTTTTTGAAGTTGGCATATTCGGCCTGTAAGCGTTGCAGATCATCAGTACGTTCGGCCAGCAGCTCAGCTTCGGTCAACACAACTGGTTCAGGCTCGGTGGCTGATTCCGCATCAGCTTTCACCGAAGCCTCAACTTTCGCTGCCAGTTCTTCAAGCTCAGCTAGTAGTTCAGGAGTGAGCTCAAGCTCGTCACTACCTGCTGCGGCAGCTTCACCTTCACCGGCAGAATCTGGCGGTGAAGGTGTCACATCCTTACTCACTTGCTGTCATCCTCGTTATCGATGATTTCAGCGTCAATGACATCATCATCGGTGCTGGTCGTGGTGGGGTCGGCTTCTCCAGCTTCGTTCTGCTGTGCTGCTTGAGCTGCGGCGTACATAGCTTGTCCCATTGCGGAAGCTTTGTTGTTGAGGTCTTCAACGGCAGCTTTCACTGCGTCGTTGTCATCTCCAGCCAGGGCATCTTTCAGCGTGGCGATAGCTTCAGTGACTGGCGCTTTGACATCATCGGGAAGCTGTTCGGCGTTTTCTGCCAACAACTTTTCGGTGCGGAAAACCAGTTGATCGGCATCGTTACGCAACTCGACAGCCTCACGGCGCTTCTTGTCTTCTTCAGCATGAGCTTCAGCTTCTTTCACCATCCGCTCAATGTCATCTTTAGCCAACGCCGAGCCGCCAGTGACCGTCATCGACTGCTCTTTACCGGTGGCCAAATCCTTGGCGTAGACGTGGACGATGCCATTGGCGTCAATATCGAAGGTGACCTCAATCTGCGGGATACCTCTGGGAGCCGGCATCAAACCGGTCAACTCGAAGTTACCCAACGACTTGTTGTCGCGTGCGAAATCCCGCTCGCCTTGATAAACCTGAATCATCACAGACGGTTGATTGTCGTCGGCTGTGGTGAAAACCTCAGAACGTTTGGTGGGGATAGTCGTATTGCGTTCGATGATCTTCGTCATCACACCGCCCTTGGTCTCAATACCAAGGCTCAATGGGGTTACGTCAAGGAGCAATACGTCTTTGACTTCACCCTTAAGCACGCCTGCTTGCAGCGATGCACCCGCAGCTACCACCTCGTCTGGGTTGACGCCCTTGTTTGGCTCCTTGCCGCCAGTGAGTTCTTTCACCAAATCGACAACGGCCGGCATACGCGTAGAGCCGCCGACCAAGATGACGTGATCGATTTTTGCAACGGACGTTGCGGCGTCTTTGATGACTGAGTTGAAGGGCGCCCGACAGCGATCCAGCAAATCTTGGGTCAAATTCTGGAACTCAGCGCGAGAAAGTTTCTCGTCCAAGTGCAGAGCACCTTCGGCGCTAGCGGTGATATAGGGCAGGTTGATTGTGGTCTCAGGCGCTGCTGACAGCTCGATCTTTGCATGTTCGGCAGCTTCCTGTAGCCGCTGCCTGGCCATCTTGTCAGCTGAAAGGTCAATCCCATGCTTGTTCTTAAACTGGGTCACCAGCCAGTCAACGACCCGCTGATCCCAATCGTCGCCACCGAGTCGGTTGTCACCCTTGGTGGCCTTCACTTCAAAAACACCATCAGCGATTTCGAGCAGCGAAACGTCGAAAGTGCCGCCACCCAAGTCGAATACCAAGATGGTCTGCTCACGGTCAGCTTTGTCCAAGCCATAGGCCAGAGCGGCAGCCGTCGGCTCGTTGATGATGCGATCTACGACCAAACCCGCAATTTCGCCGGCTTCTTTGGTGGCTTGACGCTCCGAATCAGAGAAATAGGCCGGAACAGTGATGACCGCATTGGTGACTGGCTCGCCCAGATACGCCTCAGCGTCTCGCTTCAACTTCTGCAATACGAAAGCGGAAATCTGTTGCGGGCGGTATTTGGTGTCGTCAATCGTCACCGACCAGTCAGTACCCATGTGCCGCTTCACGCTGCGGATAGTGCGGTCGACGTTGGTGACAGCTTGTCGCTTTGCAATCTCGCCGACTAGGACGTCGCCGCCCTTTGCGAATGCGACGACAGATGGTGTGGTGCGTGAACCTTCAGCATTTGTGATGACTGTGGGTTCGCCGCCCTCAAGAACTGCGACGCAAGAGTTTGTAGTGCCCAGGTCAATTCCGACTGCGCGTGCCATGTTGGTTCCTCCCAAATAAGATCAATTTCAAAGTTGAGTGTACCAGACTCAATCTGAAGTTCAAACCCGAAAACGGAAGAATTGCAGATCTCACAGCAGGGTCGGAGCGTTCTCGTCGGCATCAACCCGCGCGTGCGGTTTCAATACACCGACCCCGTCGATACGGCCTTCGGCCTACTCAATCTGCTTCGCAATTTCGATACGCTAGCTTGACAGCTAGCAGCAACCACCGGGTCGGCGGCAATCCGCCGGACAGAGGCGGGACAGCGGAAGCACTTCAATCCGCGACGCGCAACAGCTCAGTAGACGCCTTGGGCGATCATTGCGCCGGTGACACGCTTGAAGGATGCGATGTTTGCGCCGTCCAGCAGATCGTTGCCTCTGTTGTAGGTCTGCGCTGCGGTGAGACTACGCTCAGCAATTTCTCGCATGATGCGTTGTAGGCGCTCATCGACTTCGTTGAAAGTCCATGGCAGTCGCTGTGATTGCTGGGTCATCTCCAAACCGCTGACAGCCACGCCGCCAGCGTTTGCAGCTTTGCCCGGGCAGAAGATCACATCGTTATCACGGAGCAAGTCGATTGCTTCCAGACTCGATGGTCCATTTGCGCCTTCGCCAACCACTTTCACTCCGTTTGATATTAGGGTCTTGGCGTCTTCAATTTCGAGTTCACCTTGAGTAGCGCATGGCAGCGCAATATCGCAGGGGATTTCCCAAACTCGCGCGTCGGCCTTATATGTAGCCTTGGGATGCGTATCGACATATTCGGAGATTCGGCCGCGTCGTATCAGCTTGATCTGTTTCACTTCTGCTAGGTCGATACCGTTCGGGTCATATACAAAACCGGAAGAATCGCTCAAGGTGACGACTTTCGCGCCGAGTGCTTGAGCCTTCTCAACGGCAAAAATGGCCACATTCCCGCTGCCGCTGACCGTGACGGTTTTTCCTGCGAAACTGTCGCCGTGCAGCTTGTTTAATACTTCTTCAACGAAATAGCAAAGACCATATCCGGTGGCTTCGGTACGGCCGTAGCTGCCACCGAAATCCACTCCCTTGCCAGTAAGTGCGCCAGTAAATTCGTTTGCAAGCCGCTTATATTGCCCGAACATATATCCGATTTCGCGGGCACCAACGCCAATATCGCCAGCGGGCACGTCTTTGTTTTGGCCAATGTGGTGATAAAGCTCAGTCATGAATGCTTGACAGAAACGCATTATCTCAGAGTTACTACGGCCATGCGGGTCGAAATTGCTGCCGCCTTTTCCGCCTCCGAGCCACAGCCCAGTGAGCGCGTTCTTGAATACCTGCTCAAAGCCCAAGAACTTCAAAATGCTCTGGTTTACCGAAGGATGAAACCGCAAGCCACCCTTGTAAGGGCCGATAGCAGAGTTGAATTCCAGCCTGTAACCAGTATTGATCTGAACCTTTTCGGCGTCGTCTAGCCATGCAACTCGGAACTGTATCTGCCGATCTGGTTCAATCATCCGCTGCAAAATTCCATTTTGCTCAATTTCTGGTTGTTCCTCCAGAACTGGTTCAATACTTTGAAATACTTCCAGTACTGATTGCAAGAATTCTTTTTGCCATGGCAATCTATTTGCGAGATCCTCATAATGCTTACGCGCGTACTTCGTTTTTAACATAACTAATCGTCACCGCCTTCTATCGTGCTTAAGGTTTGCGCGACTCTACCACATGGCCTTGTAAACTGTCTGTCCTTCTCCCATTGTTTGGGCAGCTAGCAGCCGTGCAGAAGGAAAGAATTGGCAAGGAAATACGCAGGCAACTTGCATTTCTTGTTAGCTACGTGACGAAAGACTGAGGCAACTTTCCCACTTAATACGCATTTTTGTTCAATTTCGGCGGCAGCCTCATTTAGCACTACCTGGCGGGAGTTCATAAACCCGGCAACCTAGCACACTATTCACTGCGAAGGGCTTCGACGGGGTCGGCGCGGGAGGCAGCAGAGCTCGGAATTAGACCAGCCAAAAATGTTAAAAACATTGAGATGGCAATTAATACCACTGCTGCGTTTAAAGGTAGGTGCGCAATATCTGGAACGTCGGTTAAGGAGTAAACGATTGGATTAGCAATAACCGCAAGCAAAATGGTGGCCAGAACTCCCATTACGCCAGCAACAAAACCCACAATGAGTGTTTCTGCATTGAACACATTGCCTATATCACGTTTGCTGGCCCCCATCGCCCGCAAGATTCCGATCTCTTTGCGACGTTCCAACACCGAGATGTAAGTGATGACTCCAATCATGATCGACGAGACCACCAAGGAAATGGAGACGAAGGCCACCAAAACTGCAGAAATCTTGTCGATTATGTCGGTAACTGAGGCCATTAACGTGCCCACAATGTCGGTGTAAGTGATCACCTTGTCCTCATCGATGGACTGCATGCGATCGTTGTAGGAGTCAAGGATATCTAGAACCCGCTGTTTGGCGGCGAAATCTCTCGGGTAGATGTCGATGCTGTATGGAGTGTCCAGATCGGCATGGCCTA
>Ga0082212_10008572_pt1 | contig 13324 bp, 8 predicted proteins | sample TergutNt197P3_FD_71548 | JGI IMG/M metagenome (GOLD analysis project Ga0082212, IMG submission 71548) | Neocapritermes taracua P3 segment gut microbial communities from Petit-Saut dam, French Guiana - Nt197 P3 | ecosystem: Host-associated > Arthropoda: Insects > Digestive system > Gut ... | reverse complement strand
AAACCCCGCCGGGTAAAAAAGGGGGGGAGCGTTGGGGGGCGCTGCCGCTTTTGTTGTCTTGTGTTAGGCTCTGGGGCTGATGAACCACATCCAGATCCACCCGAACAGGAAGATGAACATAATCCAGTTCCAGAAGTTGGACAGCCACTTGGTGGAGAAGATATACTTGTTGGTGACGGGCTTTGCGTTCACCGCGCCGATGGGAACCGTGAACTGGATGCTGTTGCCCTTGGCGTCGGTCACCGTGATGGTGGCGGAAGTCGCCGCTCTGGGGGCCGGGGGGCGTTTGCCGGAAAGTACACCGGTGGTCGGGTTGATCGTCAGCCAGGTCGAACCGTCGGCTACGGTTACGCTGTAGGTGAGGGGCCTGTAGCCGCCGGTGATATAGCCGGAGATGTTCACGCTTACATCAGAGCCCTCTTCGCCGGTGCCGATACTGATGGTGCCTGTGGGAGGCGGAGTTATCGGCGATGGGACGGCATCCATCCTACCGACGACGATCGTTTGGGTCACGGTGGTGCCATCTTTATCACGCACCGTGATGGTGGCTGTGGTTTGGGTCGTGCCCCCCGCCGGTGGCGTGCCGGTGATGATGCCGTTCGCGTCAATTGAGAGCCAGCTCGGGCCGGAAATGCTGTAGGTGTAGGGCAGCGTGCCGCCATAGACGCCGCCGGAGGCGTTCACCGGGGAGATGGGCACACCGCCCTCGCCCGCCGGAATATCAAAGCCGGTGAGCTTGTCGAAGGTCAGGGACAGCGTCACGGGGGAGGCGGAGATAGCACCCACTTTGACCGTGATGGACTTCGTGGCGCCCGCGCCGTCCTTCACCGTGACGGTGGCGGTGGTGGTGATTGGGTTCGCAGCCGAAGGCGTGCCGGTGATGATGCCGGTGGCCGGGTCGATGCGCAGCCAGGCCGGGCCGGTTAAGCTGTAGGTGTAGGCCCCTGTGCCGCCGTAAGCGCGGCCGGAGACATCCAGCGGCGCGATCGCCACGCCGACATAGCCTGCCGGGATGGCGGCGGCGGGCGTGTCGAGGAAGCCCAGCGCGACTGGCCCTGTGGCGGCGGTAACGGCGCCCACTGTGATCGGTTTGGTCTGGGTGGCGCGCGGGACGGAGCTGTCAATTACGGTAATCGTTACGCCGGAGAGGATAGCGGCTGCTGCCGCGTTTGGTATGCCGCTGAGAACGCCGGTGGCCGGGTCAATGAGCAGCCAGTCCGGGCCGCCCGTGATGCTGAAGGTGTAGGGCAGCGTTCCGCCGTTCACCACGTTGATGGCGCCGGTGGCCGGGTTGATGGGAACTGCCGAAAGGAGGAAGGGCACGCCCACCTTGCCGGCGGGGACATCCATTTCGCCGGGTAAGGGGTTGAAGGTCAGCGGCGCAACCACGGGGCCGATGTCGATTGTGATGGTCTTGGTGGCGATGGGGATCGCGCTGTCGGTCACCTCAATGACGACGGTGGTCGCGGAGGCGTTGTTCATGGGCCTGCCTTCGATCCAGCCGGTGACCGGGTCGATGCGCAGGTCGCCCGGGTTGGACCAGGTGGCTGGGCCGGATGCGATCCTGAATTTGTAGGGTTCGGTGCCGCCGGACACGCCGCCGTATACGCTGAAGGGCGTAATGGGCGTATCGCGCACGCACCACGGGATGTCGTAGGAGGAATCCTTGGTGAATTCCAGCACCTCGGTTACAATCCCCACGTTGATGGTGATGCTCTTAACCCCTTGCGGGCTCGCGCTGTCCTTCACCGTGACCGTGACTGTGGTGGCCGGCCCCACATGCGTGGCTCCTGGCGTGCCGCTGATGACGCCGGTTGTCGGGTTTATATCCAGCCAGCCCCCGGCGGAGAAGCTGCCCGGGCCGGATATACTGAAGGTATAGGGCGTGGTGCCGCCGTATACGCCTTTGTCTCTGTCGATGATGGCCTGGGAGATGTTGATGGGATTGCCCGTGTAAGCCGCGCCTACCACCCGCGGCGGGATGTCATAGTCGGCGGAGTAGGTGAAGCGCAGCAGGGGGATGCCGGTCACTTCGCCCACGGGGACCGTGATTTCTTTCCACTGGCCTTCGTTATCCGTCACCCTGACGACAACGTTGGTTGGATCGTCCGGATCCATCGGCACGCCGGAAATCAGGCCGGTGGACGAATTGATGCTCAGCCAGGAGGGTCCGCTGACGATGCTGTAGGTGTATGGCGTGGTGCCGCCCGTGAGATTGGAGTACCAGCTCCGGGCCACGGAAACCGTGTCGCCCGTTCCGCTGTCATCAATCGAGTTGTTCAGGGTGAACACCAACGGCGCGGAGGATATGGCCCCGATGGAGATGGTGATGCTCTTCGTGGCGCCGGCGCTGTCCCGCACCGTGATGGTGGCGGTGGTGGCCGGGCGCGGTTTGGTGATGTCGTTGGGGGTGCCGGAGATCACGCCGGTGGCTGTGTCAAAGGCGCTGATCAGCCAGTCCCAGTACCCCAGAGTGGCCGCGCTTGAGTTGCCTGCGACGGTCATGCTGAAGGTATACGGGGCCCACCCGCCCCACACCGCGTCGATAGAGCCGGTGACTGAGTCGATGGTGCCGATCGGGGCGATAGGCGTGCCGGCCGCGCCCGGCGGGATGTCGTGGTCCGCGTACTTGGTGAAGGTCAGCGGCTGTGGAATGATCACTTTCTCCACGGCGATCGGGATGAAACAGGTGTTGGGCGGCGCCGCGCTGTCGGTGACGATCACGGTGGCGGTCCTCGCGGAATCCGAAGCCGTGGGCTTGCCGGAGATCACGCCGGTCGTCGGGTTGATTACCACCCATTCCGGGCCGGCGATGCTGTAGGTGTAGCCCGGCACGCCGCCGGTGATGCCGAGTACGGTCGCCGCGTTGATCGTCGGGCTGATGGCCTGGCCCACCTGGCGCTCGGTGATGGTCAAAGTGCCGCCGTTGTAGCTCAGCGGGGGGATAGGCGGAACATTCGGCTTCACCTCGCCCACCTTGATCGTGATCGGCCTGGTGTTGCCCGCGTTGTCCGTCACCCGGACGACCAGGTCGTCCGGATTGCTCTCCGGGTCTTCGCGCGTGCCCACTATCGTGCCGTCCAGGTTGACTGTCAGCCAGCCCGGGCCGCTGTCCTTGGTGAACTGATAGGTTAACGGCCCTCCGCCGCCGGAGGCCGAGCCAGAAACGTTGAGCCCCAGGATGGCAGTGCCCTCCAAGCCCGCCTCAATTTCATACGTGTCCAGCCACACGAACACCAGCGGCGTGGAGGTCACCGCGCCCACGTTCACCGCGATGCTCCTCCAGTCTCCCAGGGCGTCGGTCACCTTGACGGTGGCAATCGTCTCCGGCAGCTCGGCGCCGGGCCTGGTGCCGCCCCCGGCCTCAATTTTACCGGAGGTGGGATGGATGCGTACCCAGGTGTCCCAGTTCGACGCGGTGCCTATGAAGGAGTCGATGCTGTAGGTGTAGGGTCCCACGCCGCCGCCGACGCAGCAGGCGCAGTCGATTTCGTCGAAGTGCGTGTTGATCTCGCCCGTCGGAATATCGGCCCCGGTCGCGGGCTTCTCAAAGCTCAGGCGCGTGAGCATCACCGCGCCGACCGTGATGGTGATGGACCTGGTTTGGCCTTCGGTATCGCCTTCCATCGATCTCGCCGTGATGGTAGCCGTCGTCGCCGTGCTCACGTCATCCCCATCCGGTTCGCCGGTGATGATGCCGGTGTCCGGGTCGATTTCCACCCAGGTCTTACCGTTCCCCATGACCAGGCTGTATTCCACTCTCGTCGCGCCGGACACAAGGCGGCTGACGTCCAGGTTTGTCGGGCTTTCTGGCGTGGTGGGTATGGGCGTGCCCACAAGGCGTGCGGGAATGTTGTATTTGGCGGCGTTGGCGGGGAGGGCGGGAAGGGCGAAGGTGAACGGCGCGATGTGGCCGGTAACGCCATAGATTTCGCCCACGGGCAGGGTGATGATTTCATCCGCGCCGAGAGAATCATAGAACTTGATGGTGACAGTGGTCGCGGGGCGCGGGCCGTCCGGTCGCACGCCTTTCTGCAAATCGGAGGCGGAGGCGGAAGAAGAGATAGTGGTCAAGGTAGTTCCGTCGCTATGGTATTTGCCGACGAAGCAGCCGTAAAGTCCCAGTGTCAGCCACTCCGGCCCCTCGATAATCGCGAAGGAATACGCCCCCAAACCGCTGCCGGAGGGCGATCCGCCGATCATACCGTAGTGCGGGTGCATGCATTTCGGATAGGGTGGGTCGGTATCATTGCCGGAGTAATAGACAGCTGTGCCCCCGTTCGCCGGAGGTACGCCGTAACCCGTTGTGGGGCCGGTGCTGTAGCCTGTGCTCTCGGCGATCCCTGTGATCGTGTTGATCCTGGTTACATCATTGAATCGCAGATCGGACACGGGGCCGATGGCGACCGTGATAAACGCTTTGTTGTGATCGGCGTCTTCTACCCAAATCCTTACCTTTTGCGCTTTGCGGTTTACGGACGACAGGTCGGAGTAGAGCTCGCCTGCGAGCTTGCCCGGAATCTGGTTGTCGTATTCAACGATTTTCAGCCAGGTCGGCGCGACATAGTCCGACCCGGTGGGATACCCGAGCGCGGTACCGTAGTTAGCGTAATCCATGGAGAAGGTATAGGGCTTCGTGCCGCCGCTCACGCCGCTGGCGACATTGATCGACACAGGCCGCACACTGCAGGTTTCGTTGGCCCCCAAAACAGGTTCTCCGTCAAGGGCCACATGCGGGTAGGTGCGCGGCACGTCGAACTCTGGGTACCACATGAAGAACAGGTCGCTGGCGACCAGCGGGATGTTCACCGCGCCCACGTCCAGCGTGATGGGACCGGCGGTGTTGCCCTTGGCGTCCTCCACGGTGACGGTGATGCCGCCCGTGATCCCGGCTGTGTAAGTGGCGGGGGTCTTCTGCCCGGGGAGGTTCGAGAAGATTTGGCCGGTGAGCGGGTCGATGCTCAGCCAGGAGGGGCCGGTCATGGTGTAGTAATAGTCCGGCTTGCCGCCCGCCACGCCGGCGGAGACGTCGATCCGTGTGAGGACCGTGTCAGTATACGTGCTGGGCACGCCCCAGCCGTAGTTGGTGAAGGTCAGCGGCCCAAGCACCGCGCCCACCTGGATAGTGATGGTCACGCTGGTGGGGGTGGGGGCGTTGCAGTCCGTTACGGTGACGGTGGCGGTGGTGGCCGGGGCGGCCTGGGTGGGCGTGCCGGAGATGACGCCCGTCAACGGGTCGATGCTCAGCCAGGCGGGGCCGGTCATGCTGTAGAGATAGGGGGCAGTCCCGCCGGTGCCGGCCGCCTGTATCGACGCAACGGCCTCGTTGACATTGCGTTCCGGGATAACGGGGCAGGTGACGGCCAGCGGCAGGGGCAACACCTCGCCTACGTAGACCTTCACGGTGATGCTGTTGGCGTTGGACGAGCTGTCGAAGATGGTGTCGCTGTCGGTGATGGTGACCATGGCGATGGTCGCGTCGGCCGGGGCGGAGGGCGCGCCGTTGCTGGTGATCATGCCGGTGACCGGGTCAATTTTCAGCCATTCCGGCCCGAAGAACTCGTATTTGTAGGGCTTCACGCCGCCCTTCACACCGGCCTCCGTGGCGAAGTCGTAGGACAGGGCCGGATCCGTGCCCACCTGGTAGGTGCCCGGTATGGTGCAGTCATGCGCGTTGAGCTTCGGCATGATCTTGAAGCGCTTGAGCAGGTTGTTGCCGCCCATGACAAAGCCCTGCGAGAACAATCCGAGCCAGATGCCTCTGAAGAACGAGTAGCTCGGCAGGATATTCATATCGACAATCTGGCTGCTGTAGCGCGAGCCCTTGATGATCTTCTCGCCGCCCGGATTCGTTGTGGAAATATATTGGTTGCCCACCAGGCGCATCGCGAAGCCCAGGTTCCAGAACCCGCCGCCGGTGGCCGCGGAGAGGTAATAGTCCCCCTCCAGATAAAGATTCCCGGTGATATACAGCGCGTCGTCCCACGCGCTGTAGATGGTCACGTTCGCGTCGTTGCCGATAAAGACGCTGCCGAGGAGGAAGGCTCCATAGAAGGTTCCGCGCGCGTCGAGCTTGCCGCCGTCCACGCGCAGCGCGAACCCGTTGGAACCGGCATAGGTGCTCAGTGACTGCAGAGCCGTCACGCTGGTCCCGCTGGTCTCGTTGATATACAGCTCGCCCTTGTCCTTGACTTCAACCATGCCGCACACGGCCGCGGCGCTCAGCATGTTGCCGCGCATCGCGGTAACCGACATGTAGGAGCCCTCGCCGTCCACTAATATCCTGCCGGATACCGTCAGGCCGCCGCGCTCCACCCTCAGGTAGCCCCCGTTGACGACCTCGAGGCCGCCGCGCGGGCTGCTCCCGATCTCCTGGATATTGATGGCACAGGGATTATCGACGGAGGCATTGTGGTTGACCGTTACCCTTGCGCCGTCGATGCGGACGGTGCAGGGCTGGTAGACATAGATCGCGCTGCTGGTGTCGTTCGTCGCGGCGCTCGTCGCGTTGAGCGCCAGGGTGCCGGCGCCCTTGATGTCCAGCCTGAGCATGTCGCTGTCGACGCTGTAGATGCCGCCGTCCGCGCCGTAGCTGATGACGTTCGCGCCCTCCAGGTACAGGGTGACAATGCCCGGCACGGAGAACTTGATTGCCCCCGTGACCGTCAGGTCGCGCAGGGTCAGTTCTTTCAGGACGCCGTCCCAGTAGTAACCGGCGCTTGACAGGGCGGTTTCCTTGTCAACGCCGGTCGGAAAGGAATCCACCATGTCGCTGGTGATGTCGAGGCCGTTGATGCTGGCCGCTCCCGCCGGTGTGGCGGTGAGCGGGATCATGCTCAGCAACAGCCCCACGCTGATCAGGATGCTGATGATGCGTTTTTTCAATTTTGCTTACCCCTTCCTAAATACCAATAATAATGCTAGTGTAATGATACCACATCAAACATGGGAATGCAAGAGAAATTTAGAAATTTTTCTTGAAAGAGAATACCTTTTATAATAGTTTATTCATCTTGAAAAAATAATTGCATTCCCCGGGCGCATCTGCTATACTTAATCGAATTGCGTATGAAGCGGGGAGGACTACATATGATTTTGCCTGTTGCCTTAGGTGCTTGCGGGGTGCTGTGCATCATGCTCCAGCCGGTGCGGCTGCTGTTGAAGGGCCCAATGGGGGGCTTTGCCTGCAAGATATTTTCGTCGATGTTTTTCTGCCTGGCGGGGGTGGCGGGGGCCGCCGCGCGCGAGCGCCTCAACTGGCAGGCGGCGGCGCTGCTGTCCGGGTTCTGCCTGGCGTGCCTGGGCGACATCATGCTGGCCATCGGCCCCGTGCTGCATACCCCGGAGAAAAACGGGGACTACGCCAACACGATGGGGGCCGTGCCGTTTTTTCTCGCGCATGTGCTGAATTTTGCGGTGCTGCTGTCCCGGGGGGGCTTAAGCCCCTGGCTGCTGCTGTCCCCGGTCCTGCCCGCGCTCTACGCGGTCCTGTGGAAGCGCAAGCTATTGGACTTCGGCAGGCAGGGCGTGCCCCTGCTGGTCTATGGCCTGCTGCTGGGCGCGCTGGTGCCGGCGGCGGCCACGACGCGCGGCCCGCTGCTGTGGCTCAGCCTGCCGGCCTCGTGCCTGTTCGCCCTTTCGGACACCTCGCTGTTCCTGTTCAACTACGGCCCGAAGAGGGGCACCGGGGGCGCGAAGTTCAGCTGGCTGGTGATGTTCCCGTATTACCTGGGGCAGACGCTGATAGCCTGCGCGGTGGCGTACGTATGACCTGCATATCAATCACAGGAGGTTCCCTTATGAAAAAGCTCACAGCGCTGCTGCTCGTCCTGCCGCTGCTGCTCGCCCTGTTCGCCTGCGGCAAGGCTTACGTGCCCCTGCCCAACCCGCCCCTGGTGCTGGGTGAAAAATACCTGCTGGACCTGGACTACGAGCAGGCTGTCCTGCAATTTGAGCAGGCCATCAAAATCGACCCGAAAAATCCGCGTGGTTACCTAGGCAAGGCTGACGCCCTGCTGCATCTGAACCGTCAAGCCGACGCCGTTTCCACCCTCGGCATCGCCGCGGCGCAATGCAGACCCCAGCGCGCTGCCCTCAGCGAGGTAAAAGCGAAAATTGAAAAATCGCTGATTGACGGCTATACCGGCATTGCGTCCGACTATGAAAAGCTGGGCTGGCAATAGCCTGCCCTGGCCCTGCTCCGGCGCGTGTGTGAGGAGCTGCCGGAGGAAAGTAGGCTGAAGGAGGCGCTGGAGCGGCTGCAAGCGGCGATATTGGCTGAGATGCTTAGTAATTATGCCACAACGGCGCAGGCGCAGGAAGAGATTCCAGTCAATGTGTTTACGACAAAAGATTTAACGCCATTTGGGCTTACCGAAAATGGTGATCTTGATATCTATGCAATTGCGGCCAAATATGGTTTCTCCCGCAGCGAAGTGGAGGCCGCAAAACAGAACATTGAAGGAAACGGTGATGTATACCCTTATTTGGGCTTTCACGAAATAGCCGGTCAGGAAATGGCGAGCTATAAGCTAAGCCTAAACTGTTTTCCGAATACTGAAGCCCCTTATGTGACAAAAGCCACGATTATCGAAAATGTTGCAGGAATTACTTTGCCCGGGGGCGTAAGGATAGGAATGCGCCTGGACGAAGTACTGGACTGTTTTTATTGCCCGCCAGAGAAAAAAGCCGAGGTTGCAAGATCGCTTGCCGCTGCGGGCGCTGTGGAAGATTACGACAACAACCGTGAAAAATATAAAGTTATACTTTACCAATTTGGTAGCTTCGGTAATATCACAGCTGATTTTTTTCCAGAGTGCTATAACAGAATTGGCGGACTCACTTATCACTACCTCACAGATGATGGCAATCATTATGCTTACTTTATCGCATTTCAAAATGAGAACAGAGATAGAGTTTCTGGCGTAGTCATACAGCTTGAGAAACTGAGCTTATTTATTCCTAATTCAGAGGAGCCCTCATGATCCTCACCCGCGAAAAATCCTTCTATCAAAGCTTTTTTAAGCTCACCGGCGCCATCGCCCTGCAGAACCTGATCCTGCTGGGCGTCGGGCTGTGCGACAATATGATGCTCGGCGCCTTCAACGAGGCGGCCATGTCCGGCGCGGCGGTGGCGGTGCAGGCGCAGTTCCTGCTGCAGATGGCCCTGGGCGGCATCGGCACGGGGGCGGCGGTCATCGCCGCGCAGTACTGGGGCAAGCGGCAAACTGAGCCCATCAAGCGCATCTTCGCCGTGGCGTTCTGGCTGGCGGCGGGCGTGGGGACGCTCTTCGGCGCGCTGGGGCTGTTTATCCCCGAGCGCGTGATCGGCCTGCTCACCAACGAGCCCGCCGTCATCGCCCAGGGGGCCGAATACCTGCGCGCGGCCGCGCCCGGCTACCCGCTGTTCGCCCTGAGCCACGTGGGTATCGCGATGTTCCGCAGCGTGGAGAGCCCGAAGGTGGGGGTATACCTCTCCCTGGCCTCCCTGGGGTTGGACACCGCGATGAACTACATCTTCATCTTCGGCAAGCTGGGCCTGCCCGCCATGGGCGCGCGGGGCGCGGCCCTCACCTCGGCGATCTCCTACGCCGTGCAGTTCACGCTGCTGGCGCTCTACGGAAAATATTACGACAAAAAGCTGCGGTTCAAGCTGCGCGATTGCTTCGGCGCGCGCGCAAAGGATTTCAAGGCCTACGCGAAGACGGCCCTGCCGCTCACGGGCTCGCAGGTCTCGTGGGGCTTGGCCATGAACCTGCAGAGCGCGGTCGTCGGGCGCCTGGGGCAGGGGCCCATCGCGGCCGTCGCCATCGCCTCGGCGCTGTTCCAGCTGGTCACCGTGGCGATCTACGCCGCCGCCTCGGCCTCCCACGTGGTAATCGGCAAGGCGGTGGGGCAGGGGGACATCCCCCGCGTAAAGACCTACACGCGCACCCTGCAGTTGCTGTTCCTGGGGATGGGCCTGTGCACGGGCGCAGCCCTGTTTTTTGGGAGGAATCTCATCATCGACGTCTACAAGATCGCCCCGGAGACGCGCTCGCTCGCGCTGCAGTTTATGGCGGTGCTCAGCGTCACGGTGATCGGCACGGGCTACCAGATGACCTGCCTTGCGGGCGTCGTCTCCGGGGGAGGCGACACCCGCTTCGTGCTCATCAACGACCTGATCTTCCAGTGGGGCATCGTGCTCCCCTTGAGCGCGCTGGCGGCCTTTGTGTGGCACCTGCCGCCGCTTTGGGTGTTCATCTTCCTCAAGAGCGACCAGATTCTCAAGTGCACGGTGGCGGCGGTGAAGGTGAACCGCTTTAAATGGATAAGGGATTTGACGAAATCATAGAAGGAGCCCCCCCCATGACCCTCAAAGTCATCCCCTACAAGCTATACACAGCCCTCTCCGCGGCCACCTCCGATTCCAAGCTCCTGGGTGCCGTGGGGGACGCCGCGCAAAGGCTGTTCGCCAGGAACAAGCTGCGCGCGGTGCAGGCGTTCTTCGAGGCGAACGCGGCGCGCATCGAGCATGTGGCCTCCTTCCTGGCGGACGAAAAAAGCAGGGAGGCCTACCGTTCGCTCATTCAATACAGGTGCACCAGGGAGCGGCGCTATATCGACCCGCGCATGGACAAAAAGAAGACCGCCTACCTGGACAAAAAGCTCGTCCTCCCGGGCCCAAACGAGGTATTTTTGGACGTCGGCGGCCTGCAGGGCCTGTCCTCCCTGCGGTTCCAGGCGCTGTGTCTCGCGGCGGGCCGGCCCGCGCCGCAGTGCTTGATATTCGAGCCCGACCCCTTCAACTTCACCCGTCTGGAGAAGAACCTGCCGAAGTTCATCAAAAAGCCGGTATGCTTTCAGATGGGACTCGGGCGCGAGCGTGCTCAACTGAATTTCAGGGGCGGCGTGTTTAGCTTCAGCGGGATAGAGCCCGCCGGCAAGATCAAAATTGAGGTGGACGCTCTGGATCATGTGCTCGAGGGCTTGCCGGAACTCCCACCAATCAGCTACATCAAAATCGACGTGGAGGGCGCGGACCTGGACGTGCTGCGCGGCGCAAGGGAGACGATCCTGAAACACCGGCCCCGCATTGCGGTTTCGATCTACCACAGCCACGAGCACATGCTGGCCATCCCGGAATACCTGCACGAAATTTGCCCGGGCTACAGGTTTCATGTCCGGCACTACTGCTGCAACGAGGGCGAGACGATCCTATATTGCCTGTAACACAAACCTGTAGGGGCGGCTGCCAACAGCCGCCCGCATATCACAGGTGATTGAGCCCCGCGCGCTTGATGATCCCCGCGTAGTCCACGTAGCTGATATCCGTGTCCACGTTCCCGCTGATACCGGGCACCTTGCCGGTGGCGGAATTCTGCCAAATCCCATAGGGGCCGTTAAAGGTGCACTTGCCGGTCCACTGCGCCACCCATACGGCGAAGGGCGCGATCTTGCCCGCGTCGAAGCGGGCTTCGAGAGAGTACTTGTCGGTGTAGAGCATCGCAAAATACCCTGCATCCTCCACCGCGCGCAGGAACGCCACGGCGATGTCGGACCAGAGGCTAACTGACTTGGCGGTGTTGGTGTTATATTCCAGGTCAAGCACCAGGGGATAGGTGAGCTTCAACCCTTGCACCGCGGCCAGGAGGTTCTTCGCCTCCGCCTGGGCCTGCGCGACGGTCTCGGCATAGCAAAAGTGGTAGGCGCCCACGTACAGGCCGCAGGCCTGCGCGCCCGCCGCGTTGGCGGCGAAGGTATTGTCCCTGCTGTTCTGGCCGTAGCTGGCGCGTGCCATGACGAACTGGACGCCTGCGCCGCTCACCTTGCTCCAGTCAATCACGCCCTGGTATTTGCTGACGTCAATGCCTTGCAGGTTCATAATGGGTTCGCTCCTTTCCGGCCGGGTTGTCCTGACGGCCAAAAGGCTATAGGGCCGTAGTATCCGGCCGTTTTATTATATTCTCCGCGAAGATTAAGGTTGACTTTCGCGGGCGGCGTGGGGTATAATGAGATGCATTATGCAGACAAGGAGGCCCGTCCCATGCAAATCTTCGGCTATTACCTTCCGGTCCTCAAACGCGTTTTCGCTGGGTTTACGGCGCTGCTGTCCCTGCTGATCCTCCATTTTGAACCTGTCCTGCCGCCGGATTACCACGAGGATGTCGGTATAACGGACTTCATGCTCCTGGATGCGTTGGTGCGCGGGCAGGGCGTCACCACCGACGGCGAATATTTCTATTTCAGCTGGAACTACGGCCTGACCAAGACGGACCTTTCCGGCGTGAAAGTCGTCAAAGAAAACCTGATCGCCATCCCGCCGGCGCTGCTGCTCAAGGGCTGCAAGCACATCGGCGGCATAGGCTACTACGACGGCAAGCTCTATTGCCCCATCGAGGATAGCAAGGTCTTCGAAAACCTCTACATCGCCGTATATGACGCGCGCACCCTCAAGCTCATCCAGTATAAGGCCGTTCCGCTGGAGGCGCACGAATTCGGCATCCCCTGGTGCGCGGTGGACCCGGGCACGGGGCTTGTGTATTCGGCAAGGCGTGACAACATCACCGAACTCAATATATACGACCCTGGCACCCTTGAGATGACCGGTACCCTCCAGCTCAACGCCCCCGTCCACAAGGTGCAGGGGGGCGAGGTGTATGATGGCGTGCTCTATCTATCCGTCAGCCGCGAGGAGCAGGCCATCTTCGCCGTGCACCTCGCCACGGGCCGGGTGCGCAAGGTGTTCGGCCGCAACCTCGGCGGTGCGGAGGGGGAGGGCATGACCATTCTGCCCACGGAAAACGGCGCGTTCTTCCACGTGCTGGACGTGGGCGCGAACAAGGTGAACGTCCACCTGCGCGCCTACGCCTTCGATCCGGCAAGCCTGGTTTGGTAAGCAGGGGCGGCTGCCCACAGCCGCCCGCAATATAAGAACAAAGGAGTACCCCTATGTACAAACGAGTCGCGATCCTCGGCGTGGACGGCATGGGCAAATTTAATTCGAAGGCAGCCACCCCCTGCATGGACGAGCTTTTCGCCGCCGGCGCGGTGACTTACGGCGCGGTGACCTCCATCCCAACCATCAGCGGGGAATGCTGGGGCTCGATGCTGCATGGCGTGGGCCCCAAAACCCACGGCCTGACCAACGAGGTTGTCTCAAAACGGCCCTACGATGTCGTCTCGCCCTACCCCTCGATTTTCCGTGTGGCGCGGGAGGCCATGCCCGAGGCGAAGCTGGCCTCCTTCAGCCACTGGAACCCCATCAATTCTGGCATCATCGAGGAGAACCTCGGCGTATACAAGGACACCGGCAATGACGCCGAGGTCTGCGAGAAGATACTTT
>Ga0082212_10008571_pt1 | contig 13325 bp, 5 predicted proteins | sample TergutNt197P3_FD_71548 | JGI IMG/M metagenome (GOLD analysis project Ga0082212, IMG submission 71548) | Neocapritermes taracua P3 segment gut microbial communities from Petit-Saut dam, French Guiana - Nt197 P3 | ecosystem: Host-associated > Arthropoda: Insects > Digestive system > Gut ... | reverse complement strand
ATAACAGGAGTATATGATGGCGATTACAAAGAACGAAGTAATGGAATGGATTGATCAGGCTACGATGCTGGAGGTATCAGATCTGGTTAAGAGCCTGGAAGAAAAGTATGGCATTACCGCGGCGGCAGCCATGCCTATGATGGCTGTCGGCGCGGTTGCGGGCGGTGGTGAAGCCGCCGCTGCCGTCGAGGAAAAAACGGAATTCGATGTCATTCTGGCGGGAATCGGCGACAAAAAGATCAATGTGATCAAGGTTGTCCGCGAAGTAACCAGCCTGGGACTGAAGGAAGCAAAAGACCTGGTTGAAGCCGCACCGAAGCCTATAAAGGAAGGTGTTCCTAAAGAAGAGGCTGAGGCTATCAAGAAAAAGTTTGAAGAAGCCGGCGCGACTGTAGAAATTAAGTAGTGTTGTTTATAAAGTTTGGCTTTTCGTTTAAATCTTTAGGGATTTAAAACGAAAAGCCAAACTTATTGCAAAAATCTGTATGGATTAACCCCATTGAGGTCATGGTGCACAGACCTTCAGATCCGGGGATGCTTATAAAGCAATTTTTATTCTCTCAGGAGGGTAAAGGTATATGTGTGTCTTCCATCCTTTACTCCGGTAACCATGTCTTTTCCTATTCTACATCTCAACGTAATTAAGTTTTTCGAGGTATCTTTTCCATGACCAATATCAGTACTTCGAATGTATACAGGGATCGGTTGGATTTTGCCAAAATCCACACAAGCATCCCTATTCCGAATTTAATCGAAGTTCAGCGGAAATCCTATCACCGTTTTCTGCAAATGGATGTGCCGGCTTCCGAGCGTGAAGACGCGGGACTGCAGGCGGTTTTTAATTCAGTTTTTCCGATCAATGATTTCCGGGGCGCGTCGTCGCTGGAGTTTGTTGAATATTCCATAGGGAACTGGCAGTGTAAGTGCGGCAATCTTAAAGGCCTGGATTACCTGCGCGCTACATGTACCGAATGCGGCAAGCCGCTTATCAACAGTCCGTATAATCCCGAACCGGGCATTTGCCGTCATTGCGGAGCAAAAAACGACATAGAGAACCCGCATTGTGAGTTCTGTGGAAGTACGGTTGATCTGGACGCGAAATACACCGTAGAGGAATGTCAGGAACGGGGAATGACTTTCGCGGTCCCGTTGAAAGTAACCGTGCGCCTGATTGTCTGGGAAAAGGACAATGAAACGGAAGGAAAAACTTTCCGTGATATGAAACAGCAGGAAGTCTATTTTGGCGACATTCCGCTCATGACGGAAAACGGCACTTTTATCATAAACGGCACAGAGCGCGTAATCGTTAGCCAACTGCACCGTTCCCCGGGAGTTTTCTTTGAGTCAAACCCAGGCCGGACGTATATTTTAGCCAAAATCATTCCTTATCGCGGTTCCTGGGTTGAATTTGAATTTGATCAGAAAAACCTGCTTTACGTGCGTATTGACCGGAAAAGAAAATTCCTTGCAACAACGTTCCTTCGCGCCCTGGGGCTTAGCGATGACGCGAGTATTTTACGAACATTCTATTCGACGGTTACATTACGTTATAAAGACGGCGCATTGTATCGGACGCCGGGACGTGACCTTATAGGAACTGAAGCGACATACGAAATCAAGGATCCGAAAGGGAAGAGCGTTATTATTGCCAAAGGGCAAAAGATTTCAGAGCGGCTCTACAAATCACTGGTTAGCGCTAACGTCCAGGAAATAAGAATTGATCCGTCGGTGCTGGAAGGCGCGTTGTCAATTTCGGAAGTGATAGACCAGGAAACCGGAGAAATCCTCGTCGAATCCAATAACGAGGTGACCGCCGGAACATTTACTTCACTTGCCGCCGCGGGCATCGACTCTCTGGATGTGTTTTTCCCCGAGCGCGAGGATACCGGAACGATTATTTCGCAGACACTTAAAAAAGACGGCATCAAATCGCAACCAGACGCGCTTATAGAAATTTACCGCAAACAGAGACCGGGCGATCCGCCCACCCACGAAACCGCGGAAGCGCTGTTTGAAGGAATGTTCTACGATCCGCGTAAATATGATTTTTCAAAAGTTGGACGATTAAAGTTTAACATTAAACTTGGGATGGAAACTCCGCTTGAACAAAGGACTTTAACAGCGGATGACTTCTATTCTGTTATAAATTACGCTCTGAAGCTTCCTAGAAGTATCGGCAGCGTTGATGACATCGACCACCTCGGCAATCGACGGGTACGCGCCGTCGGCGAACTTCTTGAGAATCAGTTCCGCATCGGATTGGTGCGCATGGAACGAGCCATCAAGGAAAAAATGTCGGTACACCAGGAAATGTTTACGGCAATGCCGCATGATTTAATCAATGCCAAACCAGTCATGGCGTCTATACGTGAATTTTTCGGCAGCAGCCAGTTATCGCAGTTTATGGACCAGACAAATCCTCTTTCCGAAATCACGCACAAGCGCAGGCTTTCCGCACTCGGGCCGGGCGGTCTCAGCAGAGAGCGTGCCGGATTTGAAGTTCGAGACGTGCACCCGACGCATTATGGACGCATATGTCCGATTGAGACGCCGGAAGGGCCGAATATCGGGTTAATTTCTTCACTGAGCTGTTTCGCCCGAATTAATAAGTACGGTTTTATTGAGTCGCCTTATCGCATGGTTAAAGACGGACGGGTTCTTGAATATGTCAACGTCATTTTTCCAGGCGACACGTCGTTCAAAGTTGGGGAGCAGGTGGAAAAAAAGACTGTGGACAAGGAAAACCGTCGTTGCGAGGCCGCTGGAAAGCGTATAGCCGAATATGACCCGTTTTCTTTTTACCAGACGGCATGGGAGGCTGAGGATTATACGATCGCGCAGGCGAACGCCGACATCCATGAAGATGGAACGATCCTTCATGATCGCGTAAACGCGCGGAAATCCGGAAACTTCATTCTGGCTGAACGCAAAGGCGTAGAGTATATAGATGTTTCGCCAAAACAACTAGTTAGCGTCGCGGCCAGTCTGATTCCGTTTCTGGAACACGATGACGCCAACCGCGCCTTGATGGGTTCCAACATGCAACGCCAGGCGGTGCCGCTCCTGTGTACCGACGCCCCGTATGTTGGAACCGGTATGGAATATATAGCGGCGAAAGATTCCGGCGCCGTCGTCACATGCAGGCGTTCCGGAGTCGTGGACAGCGTGGATGCCACGCGCATTATTGTCCGCGTCGAGGGAGAAGTTGAAAACGGCAAATCTTCCAAAGACGCCGGCGTTGATATTTACACGCTTACCAAGTTCAAGCGATCCAACCAGAATACCTGTATCAATCAGACGCCGCTGGTGAGCAAAGGGGACGTTGTAATCAGGGGACAGGTGCTGGCTGACGGGCCTTGTACGGAAAAAGGCGAACTCGCGCTTGGCCGTAATGTGCTGGTGGCTTTCATGCCGTGGCGCGGATACAACTTTGAGGACGCCATACTGGTAAGTGAAAAGCTGGTTAAGGAAGACGCATACACGTCCATTCATATCGAAGAGCTTGAAATAGAAGCACGCGACACCAAACTTGGGCCGGAAGAAATTACACGCGACATCCCGAACGTCAGCGACGCCAGCCTCCGCGATCTGGATGAAAGCGGAATTATTCGTATCGGCGCAAAAGTGCGTCCTGGCGATGTGCTTATTGGAAAGGTAACTCCCAAAGGCGAAACACAACTTTCGCCGGAAGAAAAACTTCTGCGCGCCATATTCGGCGAGAAAGCGGGCGAAGTGCGTGACGCTTCGCTTGTCACGCCTCCGGGCATTGAGGGAACCGTCGTTGACGTGAAGATTTTTTCGCGCAAAGGCGTTCCGAAGGATGAACGCGCCAAGCAGATAGAAAAGGAGCAGCTCGACAAGATGGAAAAGGATCTTAACGATGAGATCCGCATCATCAGGGAGGAGCGCAATAAAAAGCTGATAAGTATCCTTTCAGGCGAAATTCTGCCTGTTGACATACAGTCAAAATCCGGCGAAACGCTCAAAAAGGGCGTAAAATTGACAAAATCTTTGTTGCTTGGGCTTAGTTCAACCGACCTTAACAAGGTTAAAAACGACTTCAAATCTGAAAAGGAAGGGAAGGTTTACGAAAACATCAAGAAGCTTGATGAAAGAACCGAAAAACAGATTCAGATTCTGAAAAAGCTTCACGAAGACCAGAAAGAAAAGCTTAATCGCGGCGACGAGCTTCCGCCCGGTGTCATAAAGATGGTCAAGGTTTACGTGGCCATGAAACGCAAGCTTTCCGTCGGCGACAAGATGGCCGGACGGCATGGCAACAAGGGCGTCATTGCGCGTATTCTGCCGGAAGAAGATATGCCATATATGCCGGACGGCACGGCGGTCGAGATCGTGCTTAATCCGCTCGGCGTTCCTTCCCGCATGAATGTCGGGCAGATTCTTGAAACTCACCTCGGCTGGGCAGCCAGGTCGCTTGGTCTTCATTTTTCCACACCTGTTTTTGACGGCGCATCGGAAGCGGAAATCAAGGAAATGCTGCGCCGTGCCGGTTTGCCGGAAAGCGGCAAGATTGATTTGTATGATGGCATGACCGGCGAAAAATTCGACCAGCAGGTAACGGTCGGCTACATTTACATCCTGAAACTGTCGCACCTGGTCGACGACAAGATTCACGCCAGGAGCATCGGGCCGTATTCGCTTATTACACAGCAGCCACTGGGCGGTAAGGCGCAATTCGGAGGCCAGAGGTTCGGCGAAATGGAAGTCTGGGCGCTTGAAGCATACGGAGCGGCCAATATCCTGCAGGAACTTCTTACGGTAAAGTCAGACGATATTCAGGGACGCACAAAGATATATGAAGCCATTGTTAAAGGCGAATCACATTTTATGCCGGGCATTCCAGAGTCGTTTAACGTGCTAATCCGCGAACTGCAAAGCCTTGGTCTTGATGTGGAATTAATCCAGAAACAGAGGATGCTGCGAGAATCCGATAAAGAAGATGAGAACGTTGAAATTGAAACAGCGATGGAACACGCTGAATAAAATATCGTGATTCGGTCAATATATAGCGATAAATATCTGATGTGAAACATCAGCTATAATTGAAAAAAGTAAGGTTGCAATTATAGCTGGTTCAGAAGAGTTGGGGGTTCAAATTGAGAAGTTTTAAAGATGTATCTGAAAAATCGGATTTGAATACTAATTTCAACAGCATCCGAATCAGCCTGGCATCGCCGGAAAAGATACGGGCGTGGTCGCGCGGAGAAGTCACAAAACCTGAGACTATCAACTATCGTACGTTCAAGCCGGAAAAAGACGGGCTGTTCTGCGCCCGAATTTTTGGACCTGTTGCGGATTGGGAATGCCTGTGCGGCAAGTATAAACGCATGAAATACCGTGGCGTAGTCTGCGATAAGTGCGGCGTTGAAGTTACTTTAGCCAAAGTCCGGCGCGAGAGGCTCGGACATATAGAACTTGCGGCTCCATGCTCGCATGTCTGGTTTTTCAAAGGGCTTCCAAGCCGCATCGGGCATCTTCTGGATATTACGTTACGCGATCTTGAACGCGTATTATACTTTGAATCTTATGTTGTGGTTAATCCCGGAGATGCGCCTGTTAAACAGCGCGAGCTTCTGAACGAAGAAAAATACCGCGAAATGCAGTTGAATTTTCCTGGAAAATTCCGTGCAATGATGGGCGCGGAGGCTATCAAGGAACTTTTAAAACAGGTTGATGTCGACGAGGTCGCGGATGAAATGCGCGCCGCCATGAAGACCGAAACCTCACAGCTTAAAAAACTTAAATACGCCAAACGGCTGAAGGTGCTGGACGCGTTCCGTAAATCCGGAAACAAGCCTGAGTGGATGATTCTTGATGTAATTCCTGTGATTCCGCCGGAATTACGGCCATTGGTTCCGCTTGACGGCGGTCGCTTCGCCACTTCGGATCTGAACGACCTTTACCGCCGTGTTATCAACAGAAACAACCGGTTGAAAAAACTTATTGAACTCCGCGCTCCCGAAGTCATTATCCGAAACGAAAAGCGGATGTTGCAGGAAGCTGTTGACGCCATGTTCGACAATGGCCGGCGCGGGCGTGTGCTTCGCGGCGCCAACAACCGTCCTCTAAAGTCCCTGAGCGATACGCTAAAGGGGAAGACGGGACGTTTCCGACAGAATCTGCTTGGCAAACGCGTCGATTATTCCGGCCGTTCCGTGATTGTCGTTGGGCCGGAGTTAAAACTGCACCAGTGCGGCCTTCCCAAGAAGATGGCGCTTGAGCTGTTTAAACCCTTTATTTACAACAGGCTGGAAAAAGACGGACACGCGGCGACGGTCAAAGGCGCCAAGGAAATGGTCGAGCGTCAGGAGTCGGTGGTTTGGGATATCCTTGAAGAGGTAATCCAGGATCATCCGGTGATGCTAAACCGCGCCCCAACGCTGCACCGTTTGGGCATTCAGGCTTTTGAACCCGTGTTGGTCGAAGGCAAGGCAATCAAGATTCCGCCTCTGGTCTGCGCCGCGTTCAACGCCGATTTCGACGGCGACCAGATGGCCGTACATATTCCGCTTTCTCCGGAAGCGCAGATTGAAGCTTCCGTGCTGATGCTTAGCAGTCACAATATACTGTCGCCGGCAAACGGCCAGCCTATCGCCATTCCAAGCCAGGATATAGTGCTGGGCTGCTATTATCTTACAAAGGCGAAGCGTGGAACCAAAGGCGAGGGACGCGCTTTCGCAACATACGACGAAGCGATGTTCGCGCTTGAAAATGAAGTGGTGGAACGCCTTACGCCTATTCGTTACCGTTATACCGGCGCTGTCATGGACCTGACCACGCAATACGACGATCAGGCCGTAATGCGCGCGGAAGTGCGTGACGTTGACAACGAATTCATAGACACCACAATCGGCCGGCTGATCTTCAATTCGATTCTGCCCGAGGGGGTTCCTTTTATTAATGGGCTTATGAAAAAGAAGGGATTGCAGCAGCTTGTCAACTATTGCTATCTGAATTTCGGTCTGGATGTTACCGTTTCCATGCTGGACGATCTGAAAAATATCGGTTTTCTGTACGCTACAAAAGCGGGTATCTCCATCGGTATTAACGATTTAGTTGTGCCGGATAACAAGGTCGGGCTTGTGGACGCAGCTCGTGCGGGAGTTGTTGAAATTGAAAAGCAGTACCAGGAAGGCGCAATTACCGACGGCGAGCGTTACAACAAGATCATCGACGTCTGGTCGGATGTAACGGAAAAAGTATCGGATGAAATGTTCCTCAAGATGAAGCAACAGGATGAGGAAGGCTATGAGTTCAATCCGATTTATATCATGGCAGATTCCGGCGCGCGCGGAAGCAAACAGCAAATCCGTCAGCTTGCCGGCATGCGCGGCCTGATGGCAAAACCGTCCGGCGAGATTATTGAAACCCCGATTACGGCTAATTTCCGCGAAGGTCTTGATGTATTGCAATACTTCATTTCGACCCACGGAGCGCGTAAAGGGCTGGCTGACACGGCGCTCAAAACCGCCGATTCCGGTTATCTGACACGGCGGCTTGTCGACGTGGCGCAGGACGTTATAATTTCAATAGACGACTGTGAGACGCTCGACGGCATTTATGTTACATCCATTATCGAAGGCGGCGAAACCGTAGCTCCTCTGCGTGACCGCATCGTCGGGCGTATTTCACTTGAAAACATTAAAGATCCGCTTACAGGTGACACCATTCTTGGCATAAACGAAGAGATTACCGAAGAACTGGCGGCTGAAATACAGGCTGCTGGTATTGAAAAGGTTAAGATTCGTTCCGTGCTGACCTGTAAAGCCAAACGCGGGGTTTGCATCAAGTGTTACGGACGAAACCTGGCAACCGGCAAGATGGTCGATCCGGGTGAGGCTACAGGCGTGATTGCGGCTCAGTCCATCGGCGAACCCGGCACACAGTTGACAATGAGGACGTTCCATATCGGCGGTACAGCCAGCAGGACGGCCGAGCAATCAATGGAAGAATCCAAAACGCACGGCATTGTCCGCCTGCTCAATGTCCAGCACGTTACCAACCGCGACGGCGATCTTGTCTCGATGAACCGCAACGGTATGATGATTATCGTTGACGAAGCCGGGCGGGAAAAGGAGCGATACGCAATCGCTTCCGGAGCGGTTCTTAAGGTAAAGGAAGAGCAGAAAATAAAACCCGGCCAACTGTTGCTGGAATGGGATCCTTATACACACTCGACGCTTACAGAATTCGGCGGCAAAGTTGTTTTCAGGGATATCATTGAAGGGGTGACAGTCAAGGAAGACCGTGATGAAAATACCGGTCTGGCGCGTATGGTTATCATGGAATCGGTTGATGAAAAATATCAGCCGGAAATCGAAATCAGAAACGCTTCTGGAAAGATGGAGAAGAGTTACAGGCTTCCCGCAAAAGCCACTCTCTGGGTGGACAACGGAGAAGAGGTTTTTCCCGGCAGCATTTTGGCTAAACGCCAGAAAGAAGCGCGTAAAACCAAGGATATCACCGGCGGTCTGCCGCGCATTGTAGAGCTTTTTGAGGCGCGCAAGCCCAAAGAACCTGCCGTCATTACTGAAATCGACGGCGTATTGAAAGACGGCGGCATTGTGCGCGGTCAGCGCAAGCTTGAAGTACACCATGAAAGCGGTACGGCTGTTAAGGAATACCTCGTGCCGCGCGGCGTACACGTCAACGTACAGGAAGGCGAATTTGTACGCGCAGGCGAGGCGCTTATCGACGGGCCGCGCAATCCTCACGACATTTTACGAGTGTTGGGCGAAAAGGAATTGCAAAGCTACCTGGTCAATGAAATTCAGGAAGTTTATCGTCTGCAGGGCGTCAATATCAATGATAAGCACATTGAGGTGATCGTGCGTCAGATGATGCGCTGGATAAAGATTGAAGAAGTTGGCGATACGGATTTCCTTATGGACGAGCAGGTCGATAAATTCCGCTTTTATGAGGAGAACGAGCGGGTGGAAGCCTCAGGCGGTCAGCCCGCGAAAGGCCGTCCGCTGCTTCTCGGCATTACCAAGGCGTCGCTTTCTACCGACAGCTTTATTTCGGCCGCCTCGTTCCAGGAAACAACCAGGGTACTGACCGAAGCCGCCATCAGCGGCAAGGTGGACTACCTGCGCGGCCTGAAAGAAAACGTTATTATGGGCCGCCTAATTCCAGCCGGGACAGGCATGGATTTATACCACAATATCAAACTGACTGAACAGATCGTGCCGATGGAGGTTCCTGAAGAAATGGACGAGGATGCGGATATTGAAGAATCCGATGATTTTGAATCCGATCTGATGCTTTCGCTGCAGTAGTTTGTTAAGGAGTCGCCGAAAAAAAATCACCATCTTTTTGATGGTGATTTTTTTTTCAGCGACTCATCCTCTTTTCCAGGTCGTGAAAAGTGAATAAATGAACAGCGGTAAGAAAACTTTACAAGACATTATTTCCACAAACAAAATATTAATTCTATATCCTTTCCTGTAAAAACCGCGCAGACCCCAACAAAAATGTTTTTATTTTCTTGACCGTAATATTTACCGGTGGTACATTGCCAACAATTACGTTGGCAACAAAATTGTTGGCAACGTAATTGTTAACATGGAGGCGATATGAAAAAGAAACTGAAACAGGCGCTTGGACACTGGGTTGATGGAGAACGTTTCTGGGATCGCGAGGCGGATGTTAAGCTCATGATCGAAAAGATCGATGCGGGGGCGCACGAGCTTCTTGTCGCCCAAAGACGTATGGGCAAGACCAGTCTGATGAGGGAAGTCATGAGGATACTCGACGACCGCTATATCTGTCTCTTCATAGACCTTCAAAAAGCATCTTCGGCCGAGGACGCCGTTGTTGAAATGAGCCTTGCCATCAAACCGCACACGCCGCTTTGGTCGAAGACCAAAAACCTTTTCTCGAACATCCTTGGAAAACTCATCAACGGAATAGAAGAGCTGAATGTTGGCGAAATCGGCATCAAGCTCCGCGCCGGACTGACCGCCGGGAACTGGAGCGAACAAGGTGATTCACTTTTCTCAATAATGGCAGACGCGGAAAAGCCTGTCCTGCTCCTCATTGACGAGATTCCGCTTATGGTCAACCGAATGTTGAAGGGGGATGACTCCAGAATCACGCAGGAAAGGAAGGCCCGTGTGGATGAATTCATGTCCTGGCTCCGCAAGAACAGCCAGGAGTACCAGGGAAGAATCAGAATCGTCCTGTCGGGAAGCATCGGATTCGAACCCATTCTCCGCCAGGCAGGCCTCAGCGCGACCATCAATAATTTTGACCCCTTTAACCTGAAACCATGGGATGAAAAGACGGCCACAGGATGTTTGCGGGCGCTTGCCGCCGAATACGGCGTTCACTTTCGAGATGGCGCCGAAACTGCAATCGTTAAGAAACTCGGCTGTTGCATCCCTCACCATGTCCAGATGTTCTTCACGAAGGTTTATGAGAGCTGCGTTAGAAAAGGATGTATGGATTTCCACCCGAAAGAGGTAAATGATGTTTACGAAAACGAAATGCTGAGTATACAGGGCCACGTGGAACTCACCCACTACGAAGAAAGACTCAAACTGGTTCTCGATCCTGAGATATTTAACCTGGCTGTCGAGATGCTTACAGAGACTGCGGTAAGCGGTCGTCTTACGCCAAAATCGCCGGCGGTTCTTGCAAGGGGCTACAAGTTTACCGATCAGGAGTTTAAAAATGCCACAGAAATGATACTGCTCGTACTTGAACATGACGGATACCTGAGGGCGGGAAAGCGAGGCTATTATAAATTCGAGTCGAGCCTCCTGAGAGACTGGTGGAAGAAAAGATACGCGCAGTTCTACATCCCCGTCTCCAAGAGGGAGGGGTAGAAGATGGCGCAGCGGTTCGTCAAGTATAACCCATCGTTCCTCGATACCGATCAACTTATTGCCAATTTCGTTGTCAGGCATGCAGACCTTGAACGGATCATGGATGTCATTAGGGATAACGACACAAATTCGAACCAGCATGTGCTGGTAATTGGGCCGCGCGGGATCGGCAAGACGACTCTTGTACTACGCGCGGCCGCTGAAATAGAAAAGGATAAAAGCCTGAGTGAGCGATGGCATCCACTGATCTTTCCGGAAGAAAGCTACGAGGTGGCCTCTTCGGGCGAATTCTGGCTTGAGGCATTGTTCCAGCTCGCGGAGAAGACCGGCGAAGAAAAATGGAAGCGAACCTACGAAGAACTAAAGGGCGAGATCGACGACCGGCGGCTCGAGGAACGCGCACTTGCGCAACTGCTGGATTTCGCCGACAGGCAGAGGAAGAGAATTTTGCTCGTTGTCGAAAATCTGAATATGCTTTTTAACGATCAATTCAGTCAGGATGACGAGTGGCACATGCGGCACACCCTTATGAACGAACCGAGGTTGATGATGCTTGCCACCGCGGTCAGAAGATTCGAGGGTATCGATAACGTTTCTCGCGCCATGTTCGAGATGTTCAGGATACACGAACTTGACCGCCTGGGCGAGAAGGACTGCAACAGCATTTGGGAACTGGTCACGGCAAACAGGCTCACGGATGAGCAGATCAGGCCTATCTATATCCTGACTGGAGGCAACCCGCGCCTGCTGACGATTATCGCCAGGTTCGGCATCCAACGGTCTTTCGGGAAACTACTCGATAATATCATGGAGCTGATCGACGACCACACGGAGTATTTCAAGGGCTACATCGATAACCTCCCGGCGACGGAAAGAAAGGTCTTTCTTGCCCTTGCCGAGTTATGGGATCCGTCAACAGCGCGGGATGTTGCAAAGGCTGCACGACTCAACGTGAACGAAGCCAGTTCACTGCTAAAGAGACTGGTCGAACGCAACGCGGTGAAAGTCAGGACGCAGGACAGGAAGAAAAAATGGTATGAAGTTTCCGAACGCATGTACAACATCTATTACCTCATGCGGAGGAGGGGCAAACCGGAAGACCGCGTGAAGGCAATGGTAAAGGTCATGGTAGCCATATTAGATTATGAATCCGTGACAAGACTGATCAAAGAAGAGGCAGACGCCCTTCCGCCCGACCGAGACCGCGACGCCTACTATTTGGCCTTTGCGGCGACTATCAGAGAAGTCCCAAGCCGATCAAAGGTACAAAAGATTGTTGCCGCTGCGCCGAAGTATTTTCTGGATTCGCCTTATGTTGTCGAAGCGTTGAAAAATGCCGGGGTATCCGTAAATGAACCGGCGCATGACAAACGTATGAAACGGGAAACCGGAAAAGCCGGCGGCCTCGAATCCGTGGTACAAGCCTTATTCAATAAGGGCGTCAGCCTCGGCGCGCTTAACAGGCCGGAAGAAGAGATCAGCGTCTACGACGAACTTATCGACCTTTACAGGGATCGCACCGAAGCGGAGATTGTTGAAAGGGTGGCAAAGGCCATGTTCAATAAGGGCTTCCGCCTCGGCGCGCTTAACAGGTCAGAAGAAGAGATCAGCGTCTACGACGAACTTATCGGCCTTTACAGAGATCGCTCCGAAGCGGAGATTGTTGTACAGGTGGCAACGGCCATGGTCAATAAGGGCTTCCGTCTCGGTGCGCTTAACAGGTCGGAAGAAGCGATCAGCGTCTACGACGAACTTATCGGCCTTTACAGGGATCGCACCGAAGCGGAGATTGTTGAACGGGTGGCAAAGGCCATGTTCAATAAGGGCGTCAGCCTCGGCGCGCTTAACAGGTCGGAAGAAGCGATCAGCGTCTACGACGAACTTATCGACCTTTACAGAGATCGCACCGAAGCGGAGATTGTTGAACGGGTGGCAACGGCCATGGTCAATAAGGCATGCATCCTGGCGGCAGCCGGAAAAGGCGCAGAAGCGCTTGAAGCCGCTGATAGGTACTTAAGAGACGCCGATCTCGTCAGCCGAACAATTTCCGATGCCATGAAACTCTTTGTCACGCTTGCGGCAACCGGCCTGGCGAAGAACGCTCTGGACATTCTGACAACCGCGCCGGCAAAAAAGCACCTGGAATCAATCGTAGTTGCTCTTCGTTTATACTGCGGAGAAGATGTGAAGGTTGCCATGGAGATAGAGGAAGTCGCAAAAGACATACTAAAGATAATCGAGGAGCGAAAACAGAAGCTGCAATAATTACAAGTATTATGCGGGGATATAGAGATATAAGCCGCATTTCCCTTTACGCCTACAGTACGACCACTTCTGATAATATCTCTTATGACGGATAAGAATTATAAGCTGCATTTTCCTTTCCGGTCTCCGGTATCCTGCTTCCGATAAAGCCCATTATGTCAACTGATTTCCATTCCAAAACAGCACAAAAGACGCAACCAACTCGTAAAA
>Ga0082212_10008570_pt1 | contig 13328 bp, 13 predicted proteins | sample TergutNt197P3_FD_71548 | JGI IMG/M metagenome (GOLD analysis project Ga0082212, IMG submission 71548) | Neocapritermes taracua P3 segment gut microbial communities from Petit-Saut dam, French Guiana - Nt197 P3 | ecosystem: Host-associated > Arthropoda: Insects > Digestive system > Gut ... | reverse complement strand
TGGCGGGGCCGGTGTATGCCGCTGCGGCGATATTGCCGTTCGGGGCGGAAATCCCGGGGCTGGACGATTCAAAAAAACTCTCTGAGAAAACACGCGAAAAACTCTTCGATGAAATACTCTCCATTGCCATAGACTATGGCGTCGCCTCTGCAAACCATAAAGAAATCGACGAACTCAACATTTTGAATGCGACATTCCTTGCTATGAACCGCGCAATAGAGAGCTTGAAGGCGTCGCCGGATATTGCGCTCATTGACGGGAACCGCAGCGCCGGGATACGCATAAACAGCATGTGTCTCGTCGGGGGCGACGGTAAGTCGGCGTCGATCGCCGCAGCCTCCATACTTGCAAAAGTGAGCAGAGACAGGTACATGCTGGAAATGGCAGCTAAACACCCGCAGTACGGCTTTGAAAAACACAAGGGCTACGGTACAAAGCTTCATTACGAAAAGCTGCAAGAACACGGGCCTTGTGAAATTCACAGGCTTACGTTTAATTTAGGGGTCAGTGGCTAGTGGCAACGCGCCAGTAGGCGCGTAGGAGTTAGGAGTTAGGATTTAGGAAATAGTGTGGACGGGGGATGCGTGGAGTGGATCATCAGTCGCCTAAGGCGCGCGGGGAATGGGGCGAGACGGTCGCTCTGGAATACCTGAAAAAGCGCGGCTACGCTGTAGTGGACAGACGCTTCCGCTCGCGGTTCGGAGAGATAGACCTGATCGTGAAAAACGGAGAATTCATTGCATTCGTTGAAGTGAAGACGCGAAAAAACGCGAACTTCGCTCATGCGCGTGAATATGTAAGCAAGCAAAAGCAAAGCAAAATAAGGGCGACTGCGAGCTTCTGGCTTTTATCCCACAAGACGCGGCTTCAGCCGCGTTTCGACGTGATGGAGGTGTATGCGCCTTTCGGCGTCGATACAAAGTCGCCGGAAGTAAATCATATTGAGAATGCTTTTTGAGCGCAGAATGCAGAGTGTGGAGGGGCAGCATGCGATATCAAAGTACGAGAGATAGCGGGATCAGCGTTACAGCTGCAGAAGCAATCACGCAGGGGCTGTCGCCGGATGGGGGGCTGTTTCTGCCGGAATCATTGCCGGTGCTTACGCCGGATATGCTGCATGAAATGATTCCGATGCAGTACAGCGAGCGTGCGGCGCATACCCTCGGCATGTTCCTTGACGGGTTCAGCGGCGAAGAGCTTGCCGCGTTCACCGCCGAAGCATACGGGCAGCCCGGCTTTTCGCATACTTCGGCGGCGCCGCTCCATAAACTAGACAGCGGCACTTTTTTTCTGGAACTCTGGCATGGACCGACCTGCGCATTCAAGGACATGGCACTGCAAATACTCCCGCATCTGCTCAGTGCATCTCTAAAAAAGACAAGTGAGAGCCGTGAAGTTTGCATACTCGTCGCCACGTCGGGTGACACGGGAAAAGCGGCTCTTGAAGGGTTCAGCGGCGTCGAGGGCACGAGGATAATGGTATTTTACCCGAAAGACGGCGTATCGGAAGTGCAGAAATTGCAAATGATAACGCAGGGCGGCGGCAACGTCAATGTTGTCGCGGTCGATGGCAATTTCGACGACACGCAAACAGGCGTAAAGGCGATTTTCTCCGACGGCCGGCTTCGGGCGCAGCTCGGTGAACGCGGCTTTTTCCTTTCATCAGCGAACTCAATAAACTGGGGCAGACTTGTGCCGCAAATCGTCTATTACATCTCAGCATACTGCGACCTCATTGCAGCCCGTGAAATAAAATACGGCGAAAAAATCAACTTCTGCGTCCCGACGGGCAACTTCGGCAACATACTTGCGGCGTGGTACGCGGAAAAAATGGGGCTGCCTGTCGGAAAGCTCATTTGCGCGTCAAACCGCAACGACGTCCTGACCCAGTTTATCAACACCGGCTCCTACGACCGCAACAGGCCGTTTTACACCACCATATCACCATCGATGGATATATTGGTTTCCAGCAATCTCGAACGGCTCCTTTTCGAAATGTCCGGCAAGGATAGCGGCGCAGTTTCGAAGTACATGTCTGCGCTGTCCAAAACAGGGCAATACACCGTTCCGGGTAAGGTGAAAGACGAGATAGGCCGCATATTCGCGGGGGCATGCTGCTCCGAAGAAGATACGAAGCTGACTATCGCCGAAGTGTTCGGAAAACACAAATACTTGATCGACACGCATACAGCCGTAGGGTACAAGGTGCTGAGCGAATACAGGTCGGCAGCGCATGACGATACGCCTGCGGTGGTCGTGTCAACGGCAAGCCCCTTCAAGTTCTGCGAAAACGTACTGGAAGCGCTTGGAATCGAATCAAACGCGTCTGGCGCCGCGCTGCTCAGCGTCCTCGCAAACGCCACCGGCTGCCCAATCCCGGAGCCTCTGGCAGCGCTTTCCGGCAAAGAGCCGCGGTTTACGCATTCAGTCGCCGCAGGCGAGATGCAAAACGCAGTGCGGGATTTCCTTATTTAAGGAGGTGTTATCATTGTCACTGTTTGCCATTGGCGATTTGCATCTCTCACTGACCTCCGGCAAACCGATGGATGTGTTCGGCGGGGGATGGGATAACTACGTTGAGAAAATAAAAGAAGGGTTTTCTGCTCTGGAGCCTGACGACGTCTGCGTGTTATGCGGCGATTTGTCATGGGGGATGACGCTTGAAGAGAGCATGGAAGATATTCGGTTTATTGACGCGCTGCCAGGAAAGAAAATAATCCTCAAGGGCAACCATGATTACTGGTGGGAAACCGTAACGAAGATGAAAAACGCGTTTGCGCAAAACGGTATAGAAAGTATCGAAATACTCCACAATAACTGCTTTCGTTATGGCGGCGCCGTTATATGCGGAACAAGGGGATGGCTGCTTGAAACAGAAGCCGACGCTGCGCATAACGCGAAAATAGTTTCCCGTGAAACAATGAGGCTGCGCGCTTCTCTCGAAGCGGCGGAAGATGCGCCGGAGAAACTGTGTTTTCTTCATTATCCGCCACGATTTAATGAGCAGACTTGCCCGGAAATTATCGCGGCAATGAAGGACTATAATGTTACGCAATGCTTTTACGGACACATTCATGGCTACGGCCACCGTTTCGCTTTCCAGGGCTGCGCAGACGGCATAAAGTACAGCATGGTTTCAGCCGATTATCTGGGATTTGCACCAAAAAAAATAGTGTAGCTGTCGTGCGAACCATTAATGTGAAACAGCGCACAGCAGACCGGAGACGACGTTCAAATTGTATTCCGACAGCAGAACCACGGACGGTGGAGCGCGCGAGTATGTGCATGGATGCACATCCGAGCGAAAAGGAATACAATTTGAACGCCGTCTTCGGTCTGCCTCAGATTTTTACTCACAAAATAGCAATAGAAATAGTGATTGCAATTGCTGAGCATTTCTGATAGAATACCGTGGATATTGCGTAGGAGGATAAAAGGTTGAACTTAAAGAGCTGCGAGAAACAGGAAAAAAGCACGGTTGAAATCATCATTGAAGTCGACGCTGCGGAACTCAGCACAGCAATAGACGGCGCTTTCCGTAAAAACAGGAACAGCATATCGATCCCCGGATTCCGCCGCGGAAAAGCTCCGAGAAAAATCATTGAGAATATGTACGGCGCATCGATCTTCTACAACGATGCCGTCGAAATACTTGCCCCGCAAGTGATGAGCTTCTCAATGAAGGAATCCGGCATGAAAATAGTCAGCTATCCTCAAGTAAAAGACGTCGATTTTAAAGACAACGCAGCAGGCGTCGACATCACGCTCGTCGCGGCCATATATCCCGAAGTTACGCTCGGGGAGTACAAAGGTCTGTCCGCAGTGAAAATGGTGCCGGAAGTCCTCGACAGTGAAATAGACAGCGAACTCGCAGGCATGCAGCTTCGCAATGCGCGCATTGAAAAGGCGGAACGCCCGGCGATCAACGGCGACACAGCCGTTATCGACTACGAAGGCTTTGTGGATGGCGAACCGTTCGACGGCGGGAAAGGCGAAAACCACGAGCTAGTGCTCGGCTCAAACTCATTCATCGCCGGCTTTGAAGAAAAAATACACGGAATGGTCGTCGGCGAAGAGCGCGACCTAGACCTTGTGTTCCCGGAAAATTATGTCGAGCACCTGGCGGGAAAACCAGTCGTGTTCAAAGTGAAACTCAACGAACTCAAGGAAAAGATCCTCCCCGAACTCGACGACGAGTTCGCGAAAGACGTGTCGGAGTTCGACACCCTCGACGACTATAAAGCGAGCCTCAGAGAAAAGCTTCTCAAAACAAGAGAAGAAGAAACACAGAACGCTTTTGAAAACGCGCTCATGGAGAAACTCAGCCTCGCAATTGAAGCGGATGTTCCGGACGAAATGATCGAAGACAACATGGACAACGCAATGAATAATTTCTCAAGCCAGATATCCGCATACGGTATGGACCCGTCCTCATACCTGAGAATGATGAACACAACACCGGAAGATTTCCGCGAGAACATGCGCACTCAAAGCGAGACGCGCGTCAGGATCACGCTAGCGCTCAATAAAATCGCGGAACTCGAAGGCATAGAAGTCAGCGAAGACGATATAGAAGCCGAGTACAAAGAGGCTGCTGAACGTTACGGTATGGAGCTTGACGACCTTAAAGACAGGATGAGCGCCGATGAAATCTCGCAAGACGTCAAGCTGCGCCGCGCGATAAAAATAGTGACGGACAGCGCGATAGCCGAGGACCCGCCGCCGGAGACCGAAACAGCCGCCGATGCTGCGGGGGAAGCAGCGGCTGATGCTGAAAAACCTGCCGCGAAGCCTAAGAAGACCGCTGCGAAAAAGACTGCGGCGAAGAGCGCTGCGGCCGACGGGACCGCGGATACAAAGGCTGCAGCCGATGCAGACGCAAAGCCGGGCAGCGCCGGGGCAGACAGCGCCGGAACAGACAACACCGGGGCAGACAGTACCGGGGCAAGTCCAAAACCAAAAAGGGCGCCTGCAAAGAAAGCGGCCGCAAAAGCAGCCGGCGCCGAGCCGGCGGCTGAGGCCGCTAAAGAAGCAGCGGATGTTAAGGCGGAGCCGGCAGCGGAAACGGACAGCGGTGAAAAACCAAAGCCGAAAAAGGCAGCCGCAAAAAAGACAAAGCAAGGAGATGAAACAAAATGAGTTTAGTGCCGTATGTTGTAGAGCAAACCTCCAGAGGCGAACGTTCATATGATATTTTTTCAAGGCTGCTCAACGACCGGATAGTCATTTTGAGCGAAGAAGTAAACGACACGACTGCAAGCCTGATAGTGGCGCAGCTCCTGTATCTCGAAGCGCAAGACCCGGACAAAGAGATACAGTTTTACATCAACAGCCCGGGCGGCGCAGTCACGTCGGGGTTCGCCATATACGACACCATGCAGTATATCAAGGCGGACGTCTCGACCATCTGCATCGGCATGGCGGCAAGCATGGGCGCGTTTCTATTGTCCTCCGGAGCAAAGGGGAAACGTTTCGCACTTCCGAACGCGGAGATAATGATCCACCAGCCGTCAGGCGGGTTCCGGGGCCAGGCCACCGATGTCCAGATACATGCCGAAAACATACTTCGCACTAAGGAACAGCTAAACAGAATACTTGCCGAAAACACCGGAAAGTCCATCGAGGACGTCCGCAACGCATCGGAGCGCGATAACTTCATGACCGCCGAAGAGGCGAAAGACTTCGGGCTGATAGACGGTGTGATGTATAAACGATAGTCCATAACATGGTTCACCATACAAAACCGCCGGAAAGCGGCAGGCGTGTTTTTGCGGGGGGAATCATAACACTGTGATGTATTATAGGCGAGAAGAGAGGTAACAGCGCTTTATGGCGAGTCACGACGATACAAGAGGGGTGCGCTGCAGTTTTTGCGGCAAAAGACAGGACCAGGTGGAACGCATCATAGCGGGCCGGGGTTCGTCGTATATCTGCAACGAGTGCATCGCTATATGCAACGGCATACTCGGCGAAGAATACATCCCGATGAAAATAGTCCATTCGGATATTCCGGATTTTGACTTCGGGCATCTGCCGAAACCGGCCGACATCCGGGCGACGCTCGACGATTACGCAATAGGCCAGACAGACGCGAAAATCGCGCTGTCGGTCGCCGTGTACAACCACTACAAGCGGGTGCTGCATCAGAAGCACAACGATACCGAGCTTCAAAAGAGCAACATTTTAATGATTGGCCCCACCGGCTGCGGCAAGACGCTTTTTGCCCAGACGCTGGCGAGGATACTGAAAGTACCCTTCGCCATTGCGGACGCGACCACCCTCACCGAAGCCGGTTATGTAGGCGACGACGTTGAAAACATCCTCCTCAGGCTGCTCCAGGCAGCGGATTTTGACATAGAAAACGCCCAGTACGGGATAATATACATCGACGAACTGGACAAGATAGCGCGCAAGAGCGAGAACGTGTCCATTACGCGCGACGTCTCCGGCGAGGGAGTGCAGCAGGCGCTGCTGAAGATACTTGAAGGCACAGTGGCAAACGTTCCACCGCAAGGCGGGCGCAAGCATCCGCACCAGGAGTTCATCAGTATAGATACGACGAATATCCTGTTTATCTGCGGCGGCGCGTTTGACGGGATGGAGAAGATAATCGAAAACAGGCTCGACAAAAAAGGCATAGGTTTCGGCGCTGAGATCAAGAGCAAGAAGGACAAAGACATAGGGCAGATCCTTAAACACACACAGTCTCACGATCTTCTGAAATACGGGCTGATACCCGAGCTTGTGGGGCGGCTGCCTGTGGTCACCGCGCTCCAGGCACTCTCAAGGGAAGATATGGTCCGAATACTGACCGAGCCCAGAAACTCGCTTGTCAAACAGTACACCACGCTGCTGGGGTATGACAATGTTAAGCTTGAGTTCCAGGAAGACGCGCTTGGGGCGATCGCCGACCAGGCAATTGCGATGGAGATCGGGGCGCGCGGGCTGCGCAGCATAATGGAAAATGCGATGCTCCAGATCATGTATGACATACCTTCCGCCAGAAGGATCGAAAAAGTGACTATTACGAAAGAATGCGTTTTAGGTACAGCGCCGCCTGTGATCGTGAAAAAACCCAAACCGCAAATCGATCCGGACGCGACGAATGTTAGTTAGATTCATTTATGTAAACGTTCAGGAGTCAGGGGCCGGGGGTCAGGGCTAAATGATGCAAAGTAAGGAGCTTAGTTAAGTGGGTTTGAGCCAGAGAAAGGCTTGGTCATAGCAATGGACGAATATCAGGTTTTTTCCACGGAAACGATGCCGCTGCTCGCCTTGCGCGGGCTTTCCGTATTTCCGAATATGTTGTTGAATTTTGACGTGGAACGCGTAATTTCGACAAGCGCGCTCGACGCTGCCTCAAGCGGCGACAGGAGGATATTCCTGCTTGCCCAAAAAGACATTGCAAAAGAGAACCCGGCTGAGCGCGATTTGTACAAAGTCGGCACGATTTGCTACATCAAGCAGGTTTTGAAGATACCCGGCGGCGGGATGAAGGTGCTGGTCGAAGGCAGAAGCCGCGCGCGCCTCATTTCCATGCGCTCGGAAAGAAAGTACTTTATCGTCGAAGTCGAACCGATACCTGAAGAGATCATCCAGAAGAAAACAGCAAGGGTCGAAGCTTTGATACGCAAGAGCATAGGTTTGTTCGACACGTATGCCGCAATGTCGTCCGGGGTAGCGAAGGAAACGGTCCTTACGCTTTTCGGTCTGTCCGAGCCGGGCAGAATAGCGGATTATATAGTGCAAAACATGTTCATAAAGCAGGAGAGCAAGCAGCTTTTGCTGGAAGCTTTCAAACCCGTAAAGCGCCTGGAACTCATCTGCGACCTGCTCGCAAGGGAGATCGAGGTGCTTGCGATAGAGCGCCAGATAGACGGAAAGCTGCGCATGCGGCTTGAAAGCAACCACAGAGACCATGTCCTCCGGGAACAGCTCAGGCTTATCCAGTCCGAACTTGGAGAGGGCGCTGAGGAATCCAATGAAATCCAAATATACAAGGAGCGCATTCTTGCGCTCAACCTTGATGAGGAAATAGAAAAAAAGACGCTCAAGGAAGTCGAAAAGCTTGAAAAGCAATCATACGGCTCAGCGGAGGCGTCAGTTATCCGCAACTACCTCGACATTTTCCTCGAGCTTCCATGGAATACTAAAACCAACGAGCGAATCGATATAGCCGCGGCGCGCAGGATACTTGACAACGACCATTACGGTCTTGACAATGTAAAGGAGCGTATATTGGAGTTCCTTGCCGTCAGGCAGTTGTCGCCCGGCATCAAGGGCGCGATCATTTGCCTGGTGGGGCCGCCCGGCGTCGGGAAGACTTCAGTCGCTATCAGCGTTGCGAGAGCTCTCAACAGGAAGCTCGCGCGTTTGTCACTGGGGGGCGTCCACGACGAAGCGGAAGTGCGCGGCCACCGTAAGACATATATAGGGGCTATGCCCGGCAGGATCATTTCCGCTATCAAGCAAGCCGGCAGCCGGAACCCCTTGCTTCTGCTCGACGAGATAGACAAGCTGGGCAGCGACTATCGCGGCGACCCGGCCTCTGCGCTGCTGGAAGCGCTTGACCCGGAGCAAAACGCAACGTTCCGCGACCACTATCTCGAGGTGCCGTTCGACTTGTCGGAGGTCATGTTCGTAACTACTGCGAACACGACCGGCTCGATACCAAAGCCGCTGCTTGACAGGATGGAGGTCATTGAACTGTCAAGCTACACAGACATGGAAAAGCTTGAGATCGCCAAACGCCACCTTGTTCCGAAGCAGAGAAAAAAACACGGGCTCTCCGGCCGCCAGATCAGGATGAGCGATGATTCGATATTAAGCATCATTACCAACTACACGAGGGAATCCGGAGTGCGGATACTAGAGCGCGAGTTCGCGTCCGTGTGCAGAAAAACAGCGATGAAAATCGCGTCAGGCGAGCTGACATCTGTCAGCATGAAGCCCGATATGCTCGAGGGGTATCTCGGAGTGCGGAAGTTCCAGCCGGAGACGCTTTCCGGCGGGTACGAGATCGGCCTTGTCAACGGGCTTGCATGGACGTCGACCGGCGGTTCAGTCCTGGAGGTCGAGGTCAATGTCCTTCCCGGCACAGGCAAGCTGGAGCTGACTGGAAATCTGGGCGACGTCATGAAGGAGTCCGCCCATGCCGCAGTGTCGTATATACGCAGCAGAGCGGACAAGCTGCACATCGACCCGGAGTTCTACAAAAACCGGGATATCCATATCCATTTCCCCGAAGGCGCGATCCCGAAGGACGGCCCGTCCGCGGGCATCACTATGTGCCTTGCGGTGATTTCAGCGCTTTGCGGCGCGCCTGTCCGCCGCGATATTGCGATGACGGGCGAGATCACTTTGCGCGGGCGCATCATGAGTATCGGCGGGCTCAAGGAGAAGACTATGGCAGCGATGCGCGCCGGCGTCAAGACTGTAATAATCCCGGCCGACAACGAGCCTGACCTTGAAGAAATCGACAAGACAGTCAGGCGCATGCTCAACTTCATCACGACTGATAATATCGACAGCATACTCGACGTTGTGCTCGATTTTTCCGGCGTACACGGCAATGGCGTCGCGCCGCCGGTCGCGCCTGTGATCGATAATGATAACGGGATAACGAACTCAGGGGCTGTAATTAAGCAGTGAATATTCACAATGTAGAGTTTATCAAGTCTGCCGCGGACCCGAAGGGGTTCTTGAGCAGTGATTTGCCGCAAATCGTTTTTGCAGGCAGGTCGAATGTTGGGAAGTCGTCTGTTATAAACAGTTTGCTTAATCGCAAGAATTTCGCCCGTGTCGGCGGCACGCCGGGTAAGACGGTGCATGTGAATTATTTCATGGTCGACGGCGCCGCGTTTTTCGTCGACCTTCCGGGGTACGGGTATGCAAAGGCCCCGAAGTCTGAGCGCGGCCGCTGGGCGAAGCTCATGGAGGCGTTTTTCGCGGATGCCGGGCGCGTTGCGCTCGGCATTTTGATAGTGGATGCGCGGCATAAGCCGACGGGCGACGATGTGACGATGGCGAACTGGTTCATGTCTACGGAGCGGCCGTTCGCAGTGGCTGCAAACAAGGTCGATAAGCTGAAAAAGAGCGAGATGGAGACCAACTTTTCACGTATCCGGGAGACGCTTGCCCTTACTGAGACTATGCGATTGATCCCATACTCAGCGGAAAAGGGAACGAACAGGGATATGCTGCTCAAAGAAATCGTGGATACGGTGCAAAACAGCGACTGATCCGGGGGGTTCACACCGGAAAAAAGCATAGGGGACTAAACTTTTGGGTAATATTTTCAGCAATCTCGACTGGTCGGTGGTGACGAATGCGCTGCTGGCAATCATTCCGGCGCTCATCTGCATCACTTTCCATGAGTTGTCGCACGGGTATGTCGCATACCGCCTCGGCGACGATACTGCAAAAAAAATGGGGAGGCTGACGCTCAACCCAATAAAGCATATCGATATTTTCGGGCTTGTGATGATGGCTGTGTTCAGGTTCGGCTGGGCGAAGCCGGTGCCGGTCAATATGATGCGGTTTCGGTATCCTAAAAGGTATATGGCCATCACCGCGCTTGCGGGTCCGGTTTCTAATGTTTTGCTGGCTATCATAGTGTTTTTTATTTACGGCCTTGCAGCAGGCCCGCTGGTTCCGCTCATCAAGGATCCGGGCGAGGCGAGCGCCGCGGCGTATACGCTTATTATGCTCTACAACACCGCGTACATCAGTGTCGCGCTGGCTGTTTTCAATTTACTGCCTATCCCTCCGCTGGATGGCTCGAAGGTGTTGTTTTCATTCATTCCGGATGCACATTATTACAAGCTGATGCGCTTTGAGCGATATGGCATGATCCTGCTTATAGTTATTGTGACGGATGTGTTCGGCAGGGTAAGCATTTTCAGCGATACGATCGGCAGGGGCACGGCTGCTTTACTGGAAAAACTTGCGTTCTTCGCAAATGCGGCATATAGATTGGTTAATTAGTTGAGGTGCGCTATGATTGAGATTCCTGTTTTCAGGCTCGAAGGGGTAGTTAAGGCAAAGGATGAGCCTGCCGATTTCGAGGGGCCGCTCGCGCTTATACTGCAGCTCTTGAGCAAGGATAAGATCGAAATAAGGGATATAAGTATTTCACTTATCCTCGAGCAGTACAATGCCTATCTCGCGGAAATGGCGGAGCTCGACCTCGACATTGCCAGCGAGTTCGTTGCAATGGCGTCTCACCTTGCGTACATCAAGACTAAAGTGCTGCTGTCAGGAGACGAAGAAGTCACTGAGCTTGAGCAGCTGATTTCATCGCTGGAGGATTTGCGCCGCGCGGACTTGTACAAGCAGATCAAATCCGCAGCGGAGACTTTTTCGAACATGTATTCCAGCGGCGGCAGCATGATGGCGGGGCCTCCGGAGTATTTGCCTGTGGATGCGGAGTATAAGTATTCGCACAGCGTAGGCGACCTGATGGACGCTATCCTTCAAGTCATTGGCAGAGAGAATGTAAGGCTCGACAGCATCAACCCGGAAGAGCCTGTCTATCCGCTGAGAATAGTGTATTCCATCAACGAAAAGGTCGCTGAGATCCTCGAGAGCCTCAGGATAAGCCGCAGCATGTCGGTCACGGGGCTGTTTTATGAAAGCAGGAGCCGCACTGAGCTTGTCGCTACGCTGATCGCTGTGCTGGAACTTTGTAAAGTCGGAAGCGTGCTGCTTGCGGGCAGCGGCGACGATATGACGATGACCTACACCGACACAGGCAAAGAGCTCGACCTGACAGAGTATGACGCGGCGGCGATAGGTTAAGCGCAGCGCGACGGCGCGACTTAATCAGCGGTTACTTAGATGATGGCGGGACTTTTATCCAAGGCTCCCGGGATAATGGTGTGATGCGTGGGTTTAATATATGGAAAACATTGATATAGAGTGTGCGATCGAGAGTATTCTGTTTGTTTCGGGGGAGCCTGTCAAGCTCTCCAGAATTGCTGCGGCGATCGGGGTCGGGGAGTTTGAGGCAGAGGCCGCCGCAAACAGGATGAGGGATAGATACAGCTTTGAGCGGCGAGGCATCAGGCTTGTGAAGCTGGAAGACTCAGTGCAGCTTTGCTCTTCGCCTGAATACGCGGAAATCATAAGGGCGACCCTGGAAACGAGGAAACCGCCGCAGCTTTCGCAGCCGGCTCTCGAAGTTCTGGCGCTCATTGCGTATTTCCAGCCTGTCACAAAGGCGTACATAGAGCAGATAAGGGGCGTCGACAGTATATACACCGTCGGGCTGCTGCTTGACAGGGGGCTGGTCGAGCCCTGCGGGAGGCTAAATGCCCCGGGGAGGCCGATCCTTTACAGGACCACCGGCGCGTTTTTACGGACTTTTGGCATGGAGGCTCTGCGCGAGCTGCCGGAACTGCCCGAAATAGATAACGCGGAAGACGGCAGCGAAGGTATCCAAAACGCCATTCTGGAGCTGCGCGCGCGTGAGAGCGAGTTAGCGGAGGTAAGGAATGAGGAGTGAAGCGCGGGGGTTGCGGGGATAGAAGTAAGATGTTAGCGTTGATAATTATTTTTGCGATAATTTTGCTGATCGCGCTGCTGCGGTTTGGAGTCGGCGTTGTATACGGTGAAGATGGTTTGAGAGTGACCGCCAGGGTCGGGCTTTTTTCGCTTAGGGTGTATCCGCGCAAAGAGAGGCCTCCGAAGAAGCGCAGGGAGCGCAGGCTGAAAGCGGAGAGAAAGAAGAAGATAAAAAAGAAGGTAATAAAAGAGAAGGAGCCGACTGAGGAGAAACCGGGCCCTGCGGATACTTTTTCCGATTTGCTGTCGGCTGTCGGCAAGGTGCTGGGGCGGGTACGGAGGAGGCTGCTGATCAAGCGGCTGTACCTGCACTATGTTTCAGCGGGCGACGACCCGATGAAGACGGCGCTCATGTTCGGCAGGGTTTCCGCTGTTTACAGCGGCCTGCTGCCTGCTATCGAGAGCGGTTTCAGGATCAGGCGGCGCGAGCTTACGGCGTCGGCGGACTTTGAAAGCACAAAGCCGCGCGTGTATGCAAATGCGGCGATCTCCATTGCGGTTTGGGAGTCGCTATACATATTTTTCGCAATTCTCCCTTTGATCGCTATTATTAAGCGAAAACAGGGGAAGGAAAAGAAAAAAATAATAACTCAATAGGAGGCTGCCCTCTGAACAGTAAATCAATAGCTTTGAAAGGAAGTGCATAACGATGGATAAGCGCCCGATCAGTGAACTTATGGAGACTACAATGCAAAAGGTCAGGGAGATGATCGACGCAAATACTATAGTAGGCGAGCCGATAACGACTGCCGACGGTATTACTT
>Ga0082212_10008569_pt1 | contig 13328 bp, 8 predicted proteins | sample TergutNt197P3_FD_71548 | JGI IMG/M metagenome (GOLD analysis project Ga0082212, IMG submission 71548) | Neocapritermes taracua P3 segment gut microbial communities from Petit-Saut dam, French Guiana - Nt197 P3 | ecosystem: Host-associated > Arthropoda: Insects > Digestive system > Gut ... | reverse complement strand
CATACGCCGTAAACGTGAAATCTCGCTCACACCCGGCGTTCGTCTTATCCGACGGTTTGTGCCACGTAAATGCTCCGCCGTCCCCTGACGCTTGGCTTTGATTCCAATACGTGTCCACATCGGTGCCGCTCACCACGATCGCGGTCTTTGCATTCGGGTTGCAACTCATCATGACCTCCTTTTATGGACAGCATATCGTATTTCAAGGTAAGGCGGTCACAGTGTAACCGCTGTCATCATTTCTTCACACGTTTCACTCAACAGGACGTTCCGGCTCGGTCGCAGGATTTTCCAATGGCGGGTAGTGAAACTCGCCGGGGTCGCGCAGGTCTTCCGGCCTGATCGGTTCGTCAAGCACTTCTATTGTCAAGGTGTTAGAGGCCAATGGTTCGTCATATCTCTGCATTTCGTGAAATGCAATGCGATGAAACGTCAGGTGGTAAACACCCGGTCGCGTCATGTCAAAATAGTGGTTGAGGACAATCGGACCAGGTTTCAATTCGATTTCGTCGCGTGGTTGCAAGAACACATATCTGAAACCATTAAAAATGCCACCTCGTACTTTGCCTTTTTTGACCCACTCCTCCTTAAATTTCACGGCATCTGCCATGGGAACATTGTTTCCATCTGTGTCTTTCAGAGAAACGATGTCCGCCGAAAACAGATATAGTGGTGGAGCAGTATAAACACAGACGTCGGAATCCGTCATGTTTTTCACATAACGACTGATAAAAATCGGCTCACTTTGTTTGTACTTCCCAGGTCGGTTCATGCGAATCGTATACTGAAGCTGAGAGTAGTCGCCAACGGGTGGCGACCTAATGCTTGTTCTTACTACACCCAAGAGTGCTTGCTCTTCTCGAGACAGAGTTCGGAAGATCGGTTCGCGTCCATGTTCCTTTCTGACTTCCTCAATCCAATCATCACGTTGTTTTTGTGCCAATTCACGATACCGCATGAACGTGGCGAAATCCTCGTTTTGTTCGGTTGTTACTTGATCTTCTGACGAAGTGTTTGTGGGGCGGGAATCATCCCCCATTCCACCAAAGAGGCAAAACATCGCGAGTAATGTTGTTATCATTTTCATTTCATTTCCCTCTCTTCAACATCTTGGACTCGGCCACTCCATACAGGTAATTCTGACGTGTTGACACTATTGACACTGTTGGTGAAAGGCACGTGTCTGGGATACATAATGGGATCAGGTGTCCACGAACCATTGGCTTGTTTAATTGCTTTACCCCCCCATCCCCATTCCATCAGGCGTAATGATATCCAAATACTGTTGATGCCGGATGGTTGATACATAAGATATGTTATAAAGGAGTCGACAACCCCAAGTGATATCATGCCAGGTTCCAAAAAAGCAAGGGGTGAATCATCATCCTTCAATGTCGAATCAACAGGGGCTTTTTTGCCATATGGAAAACTACCATCCAAATAATACTTATCATTTGCCGGTATCTCAAAAGTTTTTTGGTTGGCTAACCTATACTGTGTGTATGAATTGGCTAGTTGGACATAAGTAATTTGCCCACCCGCATACGGAGTAGGAGTAACATTTGCTGTCCACTCTATCCCTTTAACAAGTTGGTTTGTCACCTGATCAATTCCACCAAGCTGTAAGACTGTATTTCCTGGCCCAAAAGGTCTTACGTCTGCTGGAGTAGTCCCATCTTGAAACTGAGCGAATTGTCCGGTGTACGAAACGACCTCCGGCGTCTCCACATAATACGACGCACTTGAGCCCCAGATGCACGTATTACCTTTTGGCCCGGTGAGATTGAACGTTGCGCCCACGCTGCCGAGTTTGTTGACGTTGTTCGACGTGTAGTAGAACTCCAGCTCGTTGCTCCAGTATAAATATGCTCCAAAGGTGGATTGCGTGTAATTGTACGCATCCGTAAGATACTCAACCTGACCGACGTTGTCATTTGTTATATAATTGTGGACAACGTATCCGCCGCTCGGATCACCCCAAGCGATGCTTCCGGGAACCACCGAAAGCTTATCCGGGTCCGACGTCTCAATCTTCGCATGAACCTTCTGGCCGACCACCACCGTGTTGTCCTCCGATTGAACGACTGAGTTTGTTCGCGATTCAAACGCACCCTGACCGGCGAATTGGATGGTTACTTCCACGTACGCGATATGCACGGTGAAGGCATGGGACGCAAGGACGACATCGCCGGCGTCGAACTTGCCGTTATTGTTGGTGTCGGTATAGACATACGCCGTAAACGTGAAATCCCGTACACACTCAGCGATCTTTTTGTTCGACGGTTTAGTCCACATAAACGTGCCAAAACCACCGCTGCATTGGCTCGACGACCAATACGTGTCCACATCGGTGCCGCTCACCACGATCGCGGTTTTTGCACCCGGGTTGCAGCCGACCTGAAAACATGCACTGGCAGTGACCTGAACACAATTGGAATTCCAAAATGTAAAAAGTTCTGTCGATTGAGAGCTGCCACAGGCACAAAAATAGACCGTGTCAGCGAAACAGGAATCCACATGCGCCAACAACATGGATAGAACGGCGGGACTGCAACCACAGCCGCACCCGCCGCCGCAACAGCAGCACCGCGTTGGCATGTCGTCGTCATCACCCTCGCTTCCCGGCGATAACGGCAACGAGGCGAGATACTCCGCGTACGTCATCGGGCCGTAAGTGCGACAAGGCGACGTAAATCTTATTTTCGAGTTGCTCGCAACGGCAGGCAACTCGTCTTCCAACGTCAGCGACATGCCGCGAAGCGAATACGACACGCCGACATCATCCGACAACACATCATCCGACAACACATCATCCGACAACAAATTGCCGAATCGGTCGATCGGAACATGATTGCAAACCGGACTGTGAGACGGACGATGGCCCGACATGGCGTCCGATGCCGCAAGCACAGCCGCCAGCGAAGCACTCGTCGCGTCAGTCCCACCTGCATCAGTCCCGTCCGTTGTATCGACATAATACCCGGGGTACTGCGGATAAATCACAGCCGGCATATCCAACACAGAAGTCGTCAAACCACCTAACCCCGAATCCACCGCCAACAACTGCCGTTCCTCAAGCGGCTCGACCATAAATGTCCGCCGACTCCGCGACTGTGTCTGCAAATCCCGGCTCCGTCCAAACAACAACCGATAAAACCGCGTTAAAAACGTATTGCCTTCCAATAGTGACATTTGAACCTCCTTTTTGGTAAATGTAAAAAAGATTAGCAATCTGACACAATTTTACTGATATTTCACTTGTCAAGCAAGTTTTTTGAAAAATTATTAAAATATTTCTAATATATTTTCGAAAAACGACTCAAACTGCGAAACAACGTTCGGACGCTCAAAAATGAGATCGCCTCTTTCCAGAATTTGTGAGGAAAGGTGACGCCGATACTCGCTGTCGGTTCCCACCCGCACGGCGGCACGCACATACTCGTCGCGGTTTGTTGCCGTCGGTGCGTCTTCGATTCCCATCGCTCTGTAGGAAGAATAGGGATAGCGTTGCACAAGAAGCGGTCCGACTTTGGTGACGCTCGGCACACCGTAAGACATCGAATCATAAGCCGTGATACCGCCGGAATAGATGTGCGAATCAAGAATCGTCGTGGCGGCGGCCATCAGTTGGTTGTAACGTCGCGGTGGTTGTGAGGGAATAAAAATCATTCGCTTGATCAGCGTGTTGCCTATATTGCGACGCATTCGTTCCTTGATCTTTTCCGCCTGCGGGGAAGTCTCGCCCAGCAAAAGAAGTATCCGGCCTTCGGGATCGTTTTCCAAAATGCCTTTCAGATAGAAATCATAGTCCGGGTGGTATTTCGACAAACGATGTGGGCAATAATAAATTGCCCCACGTGTCGGCAAACCGAGTTCTTCCCGTGAAAAAGTATGCGGCAATTGCATACGCGGCTGAAACGCCGGAGCTTCGTCCATCAAATAGAGTGATTCCGTGTAATGCTCTTGAGCATTATCGATTTCCGCCAAACGGTAAGATAGCGAATAATCAATATGACGTACTCCGCTTGTTCCGTGTGTTCCCCATGAGGTAAACTGTATCGGAGCAAGGCGACACATCGGTAAAAAGAAATTCCAAACATCCGCGCCGACTTTCCACAAATAGATGATGTCGCATTCCGCATTTTTGATCTTGGCAACGGACGCTTCAAAATTCCAGTCAAACGTGAGATGTGTGACGTGCTTGAAATCGGTCATGCTCTGGAACGTCTTGGCGGACATATCGTGATAAATGAGATAGGCTTCAAAACGATTTGGGTCAAGACGTTTGATGATATCCGAAGTATATCTGTAAAAACCGCCTTCATGCCCCGGTGTCACGAGAAAACCAACCCGGATTTTACGGCGATGCGGAGATTTCGGTTCCGGTCGCTTAAATTGAGCAAACGACGGCGCAAACAGTTGCGTAAATTTCTCCTTGACCTCGCGACAGCATTTGTCGTGATGCGGAAGGTGAAATGATGAGGTAAAACCGTCATAGACAAGCGTCTGCCATTCGTAAATATTGTTTTCCGCAATCGCCTCGTCAAGATCGTGATAAAGTTGTTGCCAATACTCGTCAATGAGGCTGGCATTGTCAAAATAAACGGGGCAATACCAGAGATGCTTCCAACGCCAGGGTGTTTTTCCTTTCGGAAGTGTTGCAGCCTTGCGAAAATAAGGTTTTGCCTTCGCAATTTCGCCGGTTTCACCGTAACAAATACCGAGCCAATGCTGTATCTCTTCGTGATTGGGAGTAAGCTGCGAAACACGTAAAAGAAAATTGATGGCTTGGTTGTATTGTTTGGCAGCAATATGACTTTCCGCAATACGACACAGCAATCCCGCGTCATTTGGTTGTCGTGGCAAGATTTTTACCAGCAATTCCGCACACTCTGCATGACGTTCCTGGCGATGGCGAAGCTCTGCAAGATGTGAAATGGCGTCAGGATGATTTGGCACAATCTGCAAAGCTCTGGTTAAGGCATGTTCGATACTTTGCTCTTCTTCTTTCAGCAGTAAAAGGATTTGCCCGAAATTCGACCAAGCATCCGCGTATTCCTGATGAAGTGTGACAGCCTTTTCAAAAGCCGTTTTTGCCTCGTGTAAACAACCGATGGTTTTGAGTACAACGCCATGATTATTATGGTAAATCGGATTGGTATCACATAGAACAAGTGCCTGTTCAATGTGTTCGCGTGCTTTCGCGAGATCATTTTGAATCAGTGCGACGGCACCGAGAAAGTGCCATGCTCCCGCGTGATTCGGGTCGATAGCAAGAACTTGACGGTAAAGAGATTTTGCATCGTCAAGGCGATTTTGTCGATGAAGAACGAGTGCCTGTTGATAAAGCAAAGATGCGGAATCAGCCTGAGAAGCGGGACTACTTAGCGAATCCACAGAGCGGGGATAATCCCCCTGAATAACAGTGTCGTCACTCATAATGCGCCTGTATTCGAGCGTTCAATCATTGTCGAAGCGTGTCGAGTCATGTGATCTTATGCGGATTCCGGCTCATACTCAATTCTCCCGGCCAAAAAGGTCTGCATAACGAATAAGATCACAAACGTATATGGAATTATAACCGTTCCGAGATACAGAGTCTATTCACAGAAGGGGACTTGCCGGAAAATTTTCATCGAAAACCAACGTTCCGTCGGTCATTGAGTGAGTGCCGCAGGTGTTACAAAATCAGCATGGCGTCGCCGTAGCTGTAAAAGCGGTATTCTTCGGCGATGGCCTCATCGTAAGCCCGGCGGATCAGTTCGTCGCCGCCGAATGTCCGCACCAAAATCAGCAACGTCGAAAGCGGCAGGTGAAAATTCGTCATCATGGCATCGACCGACCGGAACGTGTAGCCCGGCTTGATGAAAAGGTTGGTTTCGCCGGAAAACGGCTGCAATTGATCCTGGACGGACGCCGATTCGAGGACTCGCACCGACGTTGTGCCGACGGCGATGACCCGGCCGCCATGCCGGCGGCGGCGTTCGATGCGTGCGACGGCCTTGTCCGTGATTTCGCACCATTCGTAGTGCATGACGTGTGCGTCGATGGTTTCCGTTTCAATCGGTTTGAACGTCCCGGCGCCGACATGCAGAGTCACCGGCACAAGATCAAGGCCGAGCGTTTGTATTTGCGTCAACAGTTCCGGCGAGAAATGCAGTCCCGCCGTCGGTGCGGCCACCGCGCCCGGCTTGGAGGCATAAACCGTTTGGTACTGCTCGCGGTCGGCGGGAACCATGCGTCCGTTGCGGATGTACGGCGGGATGGGAACCCAACCGACGCGGTCGAGAATCGTCGGCATGTCGTCGTCCGAAAGCGGTTTGACCAGCCAGGTGTTGTCGTCCTGACGGGCAAGCAGTTCGAGCGAAATGCCGATCTTGCCTTCCGGCGTTTGCAGAGCGACCTGTTCGCCGGGCATCAGTTTGCCGCGCGTTTTGCTGAGAATTTTCCAAAACCCGTGCTCGTCGGCCGCAAGGAACAAGCCTTCCCAATTTCCGCCGGTTTGCGTGCGGCGTCCGATCAGTCTGGCGGGCAGCACTTTGGTGTTGTTCAGCACGAGACAATCTTCCGCCCGAAGAAACTGCGGCAGATCGCGCACATGATGATGCGAAATCGTCCCGGAATCGCGTTCCACAACCATCAACCTCGCATCAACGCGATGCGTCACCGGCGTCTGCGCAACGAGTTCGTGCGGAAGTTTGAAGTCGTAACGGGTCAAGTCGTTTTCGGACACAAGTTTATCCTATCGTTCATGTTAACAAGCGACTCTGTTTTTCCACGGGCATGACAAATCCTCCGTCGATATTATATGGTGTTTTCATGGTTTTTGCACAGGGTTGACTTCCTGCGAACGGTTTTTTCACAAAAACAGCGGATTCCTGCTTTACCGCGTCGGTCAAATCTGGTAAAAAGTGAATATTGGTCATCGATAGACCGCATCTCTCGTTTTTGCGCGTCACAGGGTGACGCAACGAACATGTAACCCCCAACATATAAGGAACCCACCATGAGAATCAATTCCTTTTGGCGATGCGCGATTGTCTTTTGCGCATTGTTCACTTTGTCCAACGGCGCGAACGCCCAAAACCCCGAACGGCTGAAACGTGCGGATTCGTATTTCGGAATCCACTTCGACTTCCACGCCGGTGCGGATTGTACGGAAGTCGGCAAAAACACGACGCCGGAGATGGTCAACACGATCATCGACCTGGTCAAGCCGGATTATCTGCAATGCGATTGCAAAGGCCACGCCGGTTACACGAGTTACCCGACGAAAGTCGGCAACCAGGTGCCGGGCTATGTCGGCGATCCGCTACAAGTGTGGCGTGATGTGACGGCGGCACGCGGCGTCGGGCTGTACATGCACTATTCCGGCGTGTGGGACAATCGCGCGATTGAATTGCACCCGGATTGGGCGGCCATCGACGGGGCGGGCAATCCCAGCAAGAGCATGACCTCGGTGTTCGGGCCATACATCGATGAGCTTCTTATTCCGCAACTCAAGGAACTGGCCGGCGAATACATGGTCGATGGCATTTGGGTGGACGGCGAATGCTGGGCGACAATATGCGACTACGGCGAACGGGCGCAAAAGCTGTTCCGCGAAACGACGGGCATTGAGACCATCCCGCGCGGCCCCGGTGACGCGCATTGGTTCGAGTGGATGCAGTTTCATCGTGAGGCGTTTCGCAGTTACATGCGGCATTACGTCGCGTCGGTGCGGAGCGAGTGTCCCGATTTCCAAATTTGCGGCAACTGGGCTTTCACCGATCACATGCCGGAGCCGGTTTCCGTGCCGGTCGATTTCCTTTCGGGCGACTATTCGCCGCAGGACAGCGTCAATTCCGCTCGTTATTCCGGGCGATTTCTCGTTCACCAGGGCGTGCCGTGGGATTTGATGGCCTGGAGTTTTTCGCTGACTCCCCGGCAGCAGAAAACCGCCGTGCAACTGAAGCGCGAAGCGGCGGTGGTTCTCGCGCTCGGCGGCGGATTTCAGGCGTATTTTACGCAAAACCGCGACGGCAGCGTGCGGCTCGGCGAACTGGACGTCATGGCCGAAGTTGCGAAATTCGCCCGTGAGCGGCAGGCGTATTGTCACCATTCGATTCAGATTCCGCAAGTGGCCGTGCTGTATTCGGTTGACGCTTATCAGCGAAACGCACCGGGGCTGTTCGCGCGTTACGGCGATAACGAGAAACTGCGCGGCGTGCTGCAATGTCTGCTGGAATTGCAGTACAGCGTCGATATTGTGACGGAGCACACGCTCGGACGCAATCTCGAACGCTTCCCGATGATCGTCGTGCCGGAATGGAACTACCTGCAACCGACATTCCGCGATGATCTCGTGCGTTACGTCGAAAACGGCGGCAAGTTGTTCGTCATCGGGGAAGAAACATGCAAGTTGTTTACCGATACGTTCGGCGAGGAAATCACGAAAACCGAGACAGTCAGCCTCATTGACCGACAACGACGAGGCCGGGGAGCCGCTGCGTTTTTACCCCAATCGATTGGGCAGGAATACGCAAAAACCGGTAATCCCGGCACCCGCGAAATCATCGGCGCAACGGCCAAAAGGCTGCTCCCTGAACCGAAGGTTGAAGTGACGGGTTCGCAATGGGTCGATGTTTCGGTCAGCAAACTCATTGCAGGTCGCAATGCTCCCGAAGGCGACAAGCTGACGGTTCACCTCGTCAACTCATCGGGCAACCACCGCGACACGCCGATCATCGAGGAAATCGAACCTGTCGGACCGCTTCAAGTGACGATCCGTTGCGACGCCAAACCACAGAGCATCACGCTTCAACCCGAAGGCAAAGCGTGCGATTTCAACTGGGTTGCAGGTCGCAATGCTCCCGGAGTTGCCGACGGCAAGGCGACGCTGACCGTCGATTCCGTGCCGATTTACAGCATTTTGGTTGTGGAGTGAACCAGCCATAGCTCGTTCGTTTTTATGTTAAGCAGTACGAATGATTAACCGGTCACATACGTTTCCGGTTGTTGTTCTTGCAACGGTCATGGCGTGATTTTTTTTTGAGCGGGGAATGCCAAACCGCACAAACTACAGATGAGTGCTCTTGAAAACCACCCATTCATACCATATAATATGTCCCAACGCGAGTCAACCGTTCGCATGTTTGCTTTCACGGTCATTTTCTCACCAGTCAACGGTTACATAGATAAAGCATGAACACAGCCGAAGTGATTTCCATCGGGGACGAGATTACCATTGGGAAAATTCTTGACACCAATTCCCAGTGGCTCAGCCAGCGTTTGACCGAATTCGGGATTCGCGTGTTGTACCACACCACCGTCGGCGACGACGTTGCGGCCATGCTCGACGTGTTTCAAAAGGCCGCGTCACGGGCCGACCTGGTGATCATGACCGGAGGTCTTGGGCCGACCGCAGATGATTTGACGCGCATGGTCATTGCCGAATTGCTCGGCGTGCCGCTTGTTCAGGACGACGAATTGTTGCAAACCATCCGCAACCGGTTTCAGTCGCGCGGTGCTGTCATGCCGCCGAACAATGCGATTCAAGCCAGTATGCCCGTGGGAAGCGTTGCCATTCCCAATTTGAACGGAACGGCACCCGGTATTGACGTGACGTTTCAGGTCGGCGAACGGGAAGTCTGGTTGTGCGCCCTGCCCGGCGTCCCTGCCGAAATGAAGGAAATGTGGCTCGGTGTTCTTGCCGGACGCATCGCAAGCCGATATGCGAAAGGGCAAGTCATCAAGAGCCGTTCGATTCACTCTTTCGGTGCGGGCGAAAGCCAGGTCGAGCAGATGTTGCCGCAACTGGTGGAACGTGATCACGACCCCCGGGTTGGCATCACGGCCGATGCGGCGGTCATTACCTTGACCATTGTCGCCGAACGGGAAAGCGAAACGGCCTGTGATGCGGCCATCGAACCTGTTGCCGCACTCATTTACGAACGACTGGGCAACCTGGTGTTTGGAGAAGGTCACGAAACCCTGCCGGGGGTTGTTCTGGCGGAACTTCGGCGTCGCAACGAAACGCTGGCCACCGTCGAATTCGGCACCGGCGGTTTGCTGTCGCATGATCTGGCGCACGAATCGGCACTTGTCCCCGATGCGCCGGAATGTTACCACGGCGGTTTGGCCAATTTGCCGGACGACACGCTCCAAAAACTGCTGGTCGGCGACGCGAGAACTCTGGTATCCGACAGTCATCAATTTGTTTTGGAGATTGCCGTGGCCGCGAGGCGTTTTTTTGGCACCGATCACCTGCTCGTGGTCGGCCCCTATCCGACGGTGACGAATGCCGCCGGTTCCCCGCTCGTCTGGCTGGCACACGCCCATGCAAAAGGCGTTGACACCCAGCCGTTTCCTTTCGCAGGCCACCCGGCACTCATCGACATATTATTCGCCAAACGCGCCGTCAATATGCTGCGACACGCATTCAACCGGGGGTAACACATCGCAACAACCGCTCGTTTACACTCGCGGCTCTGATTCCGTCATTGCGCTATGCTTCATTCCGGCTTTTGTTGCGGCGGTCACGGCGTGACCACCCTGCCGTTGCCACTTGCTCACGCTTCGTGCTCTGATTTTTGGTACAACCTGTGCGACCGGATGAGGGCTTCGACCGGTCTCGGCAGAAGGAAACGCACGCTTTCGCCATCGGCGACAGCCTGGCGGATCATGGTGGACGAAATGTCGATGAGCGGCATTTTGACGATATGGCGGCGGAACAGTTCCAGCCGCTCGGGGGTGACCAAATCCTTGAAGACCTCGGCATGTGGCGGCGGTCCGACGGGACGATAAACCCCGATGGGAATCACGACTTTCAGAATTTCTGCCGCTTCAAACCAATGGGGCAAGTCGTAGTACATGTCCGCCCCGACGAGCAGGAATAGTTCGGCGTCCAGTAGCGAATCCCGAAAATGCCGCACCGTTTCGACCGTGTAGCTTGTTTGCTCGCGCTCGATTTCAAAGCGGCTGACCGAAAATTCGTCGCAACCGGTAATGGCCAGTTCGATCATCTCCGCCCGTAAGGAGCCGGGCGTCTGGTTGGCTTTCGCCCGATGCGGCGAACTGCCCGAGGGAACGAAAATGATACGGTCGAGGTTCGCCTTGCGCAGACAGGTCTCCGCCAGGAGGAGATGCCCCCAGTGAATCGGGTCGAACGAACCGCCGTAAATTCCGTAACGCATGTCGTGTGAGGGGCTAGGGGTTGGGACTAGGGATTAGAGGAAATAGGTGATAGGAAATAAGGAATTTCAACCCCCCTCGCCCCTAATCCCTAGCCCCTCTTCATGTACCAATTATACCATACGGAACGGTTGTGTTCCATTATGCATGAATCACTGGAAAATAAGGTTGGACATAGGCAATTGTACTGTTTTTTCCGGTCAATCGCTTGACGAAAAATCTTTTTCCCGTCCAACCGATACATCCTCTTGATCGCTAAGAACCGAAATTAAACATGGATTGCGTACATGGTGCGTTTTTTCGGAATCAATTGCTTCCCGAACTAAAACATCCGATTGAACCTTTTGTTCAGAGGAAATTTCAGCCCCCTGCTCCAGGCCAACGATCCTGAAACGAAAAACAGATTTATGTCTTACGACGCCTTTGAAAAATATGCCTGTAGCTTTCCGCTTGAAGTCGCGGTGGCCCATCAGGAACCGACATATCACTTGGCATCATTGTCCGAACTTTCCCAGGCTTTTCAAAAAGTCACCGGTTACCATCTCCGATTTGTCAAACCGAATGCCGGAAACATCGACTGCGTTGCGACATTTCCGATCACATCCGGCACGCAAAACACATCCTGTGTGATGGAACTTGTCCGCAATTTTCACGCGGTTTCGTTGATCCCCGAGCGGGATGTCGAGTATTTGGCTCGTACTTTGGCTGATATGATTTCCGAGGCTCATCAGTGGCAGGTCTCCCTTCGGCAGCGAGAAGCGGAATTGGCGGCGAACGTGCAGTTGACTTTCCACGACCAGGAATATCGCGGGCTTGCACTGCAACTCGAACAACTGTTACGCAGCGGGGCAAAAACGGTCCATTGTGACGCAGCGGCTCTCTACCTGCTGGATCACGAGACGTCTCTTCTGAAATTGAGATCCATCTGGGGGCTCCCGGAAGAGCGTCTTACTGATCCCCCCCGCCCGCTCAATACGGCACTCGGCGACCTTGAGGCGATGCTCGGCCATGCCGTCGTACTGAACGAAGACGCCCGGCTTGCCGAACGTTGGAACGTGCCGGAAAACTTTTCCTCCGCTATTTGCGTTCCGGTGATTTCCTCGACAACCATCCACGGAACACTCTGGTGTTTTGCCGATTCGCAAATGGAATTCGACGGCAAGAAAATCCATTTGCTCGAAATCATCACAGGGCGGATTGCGTTGGAGCTGGAACACAAAACGCTGCTCCGCGAGGGGCATGACGGCATGATCCTCAAGCGGCAACTGACCGACGCAGAGCATTTCCTGCAGAATCAGCTTCCTCGTCCGGTGGACAGGTCGTGGGATTCCTGGCATATCGCCGGGGCGATCAGTCATTCCAAACCGCTTGCAGCCACGTTTTACCACTGGCAGGACATCACGCCGGACAAATCGCTGTTTACGATCGTTTCGACGACCGAAACCATGCCCAGCGTGGAAGCGCAAATGCGTATGGTCATGTTGCAGGCGGAAATCAAGAACTTGGGACGTTACAAGCATTCAGCCGGGCAGGTGGTCAGGGAAATGGAGGACATCGCATTTTCGCAACATGCGGAAAAGAAGCCCTTCGAAATGCTTTACGGCCTCATCGATAAGTCGAAATCGCAGGTGCGGCTTGCGTGTAGTGGCTCGTTCGTATTGTTCCGGTATCAGGGCGGCAATTACGACAAGCTCCCGGACTTCCAGCGGATTGACGGCAGCTTCCGGGATGCCAAGCCGGAAATCGGTGGTTTTCGGATGTTGCGCATGGCACCCGGTGATTGCCTTGTCGCCATTCATCTGCCCGACGACTCCTGCCATCGGAATAACCGGCTTTTGGATGCTTTGTATTCCAAATCCTTCCTGCGGGAAAAGGTCATACCCGTCATCAGTAGTTGTAGTAATGGAAGTGCTTCGCAAGTTTCCGAACTTTTCGCCACGCAAACCCAGGAAACCATCACCGGTGCAAACGTCACAATCCTGGTCGTCAAAAACGAAGTTTAGCCCGGCATCTTGAACGCCGGATGGGAATTGATGAAATGCTGAATGCGGAATTTGAGAATGAAAAATCATTCAGCATTCTGCATTTCATATTCTGCATTATTTTGCTTCTCGTTGTGACGGGAATCACGTTCAGCGGTTGGCAACGGGTGCGTT
>Ga0082212_10008568_pt1 | contig 13328 bp, 11 predicted proteins | sample TergutNt197P3_FD_71548 | JGI IMG/M metagenome (GOLD analysis project Ga0082212, IMG submission 71548) | Neocapritermes taracua P3 segment gut microbial communities from Petit-Saut dam, French Guiana - Nt197 P3 | ecosystem: Host-associated > Arthropoda: Insects > Digestive system > Gut ... | reverse complement strand
AATATCCCTAAATCAACTAATTCATTGGAAGCATTTTTCGGACATCTGAAAACAAATCTTAGAATCCATAGAGGACTTTCAAAAGAACATTTCAAAGCGTATGTAAAATGGTATTTGTTTTTTTAAAACAATCGAGATAAATACATAAAAAATTAGGACTGAAATACTAAATCTCAATCCTAAAAAATAGGTTAAAACGCACTGTTTTTTGCATCATTACCATAAATGAAGAAGAAACCGTTTCACATTTGCAAGGCAGATTATATATTGTGTTTATTAATAATTACAGAGAAAAGATATTTGTGGGTTTTTAGAAGTTAATAAAAATAAAGAAATTTTTCATACAGATTTAATTCACAATGTTGAATTAAATCTGTATTTTTGTTGTTTTGAAAAAAACGATGGCGCAAGAAGACATACATATTGCCAAAAAGCAGTTGCAGGATTATATTGAAAGTAATAATCTACGTATGATTCCCAAGCGTTTTAGTATTCTTGAATATATTTATTCGCACGACGAAGGACATTTCAGCATTGATTCGCTGTACGAATACATACAAAAGCAAGGTTGTAAGATTAGCCGCGCTACGTTATACAACACTACAGATTTATTGCTGGAAGCGAAATTAGTTAGAAAACTTCAGTTTTTGCAAGGTGTTGCAGTATATGAAAAGGCTGTAAACAAGAAAACGCACCATCATTATATGTGCACCAAATGCGGGCGCATACAAGATTTGCGAGACGACGGTGTTATCAGCACTGCTATTCAAACCAAACGGATTGCCAAATTTAAGCAAACAGGATTTTCGCTATGTATCTACGGATTATGTTCCGCTTGCACGAAATCCACCCATGTCCTCTAAAAAGGAACGGATAAAGAGAAGCAATGCGTAGAAAATTTTCACGATACAAAAGTCCCCTTTAGGGGAACCAGCGGTCAGCGACCAAAGGGAGATAATTAGGGGTAAAAAAAGAAAATTAATAAAAAAATATCTATATGAAAATTGATGTATTATTAGGATTACAGTGGGGCGACGAAGGAAAAGGAAAAGTCGTCGATGTTTTAACGCCGAAATACGATGTTGTAACCCGTTTTCAAGGCGGACCGAATGCCGGACATACGCTCGAATTTAACGGCGAAAAATATGTATTGCGTTCTATTCCGTCGGGAATTTTTCAAGGCAATATCAACGTGATTGGTAACGGCGTGGTGCTTGACCCAGCTTTGTTTAAAGACGAAGCCGAGGCGTTGGCAGCTTCCGGTTACGATTTAACGAAGAAGTTATATATTTCCAAAAAAACACATCTGATTCTACCAACGCACCGCTTGTTAGACGCGGCTTACGAGGCAGCCAAAGGCGATGCAAAAGTAGGAACTACAGGCAAAGGAATCGGTCCTGCATACACCGACAAAGTGAGCCGAAACGGCTTGCGTGTAGGCGACACATTAGAAAATTTCAAGGAAAAATATACAGCAGCTATTGCTCGACACGAACAAATTTTGAAGAGTTTGAATTTCGATTACGATCTTAAATCATTGGAATCGGAATGGTTCGAAGGCGTCGAATACTTGAAAAAATTTAAGTTGATAGACTGCGAACATTTTATCAATACAGAAATAAAAGCCGATAAAAAAATCTTAGCAGAAGGCGCGCAAGGCACTATGCTCGATGTTGATTTTGGTTCATATCCGTTTGTAACTTCGTCGAATACCGTTTCGGCAGGCGTTTGCACTGGATTGGGTGTGGCGCCAAATAAAATTGGCAATGTATTCGGCATTTTCAAAGCTTATTGTACTCGTGTTGGAAGCGGACCGTTCCCAACAGAATTATTCGACGAAATTGGCGAAGAAATGTGTGCAAAAGGACGCGAGTTCGGCTCGGTAACAGGTCGTAAACGCCGTTGCGGTTGGGTTGACCTTGTGGCGTTGAAATATGCCATTATGGTAAACGGCGTTACGAAGCTCATTATGATGAAAAGCGACGTGCTTGATGCGTTTGACACCATCAAAGCCTGCGTGGCGTACAGAATAAACGGCGAAATAGTTACCAATTTCCCGTATGAGATAGACAATAATACGGAACCACAATACGTTGAATTAGCAGGTTGGAAAACCGACATGAGCAAAATGCAAAGCGAAGACGAATTTCCGCAAGAATTCAAAGCTTATTTGAATTTCTTGGAAAAAGAACTGGAAATTCCGATTATCATTGTTTCATTAGGACCTGACCGAAAACAAACCATTATAAGATAAAATTTATCTTAAATTTCAGATTTACGATTTTAGATTTAAAAAATAAAGTTACGCAAAAGCAAAAATCTAAAATCGTAAATCTAAAATCGTAAATCTAAAATCGTAAATCTAAAATCACTATATGCTTTATCCATTAAAATTTAACCCTATTTTTAAAGAACGAATTTGGGGTGGAACAAAGTTACATTCACTTTATGGTAAGAATTTTCCCTTGTCGCAAAAAATTGGCGAAAGTTGGGAACTCTCTGACGTAGAAGGCGATATTTCTGTCATATCTAATGGTTTTTTGAAAGGAAACAATCTGCGTGAACTTATCGAAATATATATGGGCGATCTTGTTGGCGAACACGTTTACGAAGAGTTTGGCAATACTTTTCCGTTGTTAATCAAACTTTTAGATGCTAACGACGATTTATCCATACAAGTTCATCCGGACAATGAATTAGCATTGAAACGTCATAATTCTTACGGAAAAACCGAAATTTGGTATATATTAAATGCCGAATCCGATGCCAAACTAGTTTCAGGTTTTTCCAAGCCATTAGACAAGGAAGAATACTTGAAACATCTGAACAACAATACGTTGGCTGACATAATGAAGTGGCACAATGTGAGCAAAGGCGATGTGTTTTTCATTCCTGCCGGAAAAGTTCACGCCATTGGTAAAGGCAATGTTATTTTGGAAATTCAGCAAACATCAGACGTAACGTATCGCATTTATGACTACAATCGCACAGATGACAACGGAAATCCGCGCGAATTGCATACTGAACTTGCGCTTGATGCCATCAATTTTGAGTATTCAGAGAATAATGATAAAACCGTTTACGAAAGCAAGGAAAATGCAGAAAATGAAATTATCCGCACGCCGTTTTTCAATATCAACCAACTGAAAATCAACGAAAAAATTGATAGAGATTATTACGTATTAGATAGTTTTGTAATATTGATTTGCACATCGGGCAGTGCAAAAATTCTCTATAACAACGGCGAAGAAACAATAATAAAAGGCGAAACAATCCTCATTCCGGCAGAACTGAACGAAATAAAACTTGTGCCCGAAGAAATGACGGAAATAATAGAAGTATTCATATCAAGATAGATATTAAGGTATTCATTGATATTTATAGATATTAGAATATTTCGCAATGCAATTCTCATTCTACGAATTTTGAAACAATGTTCGGCGTTAGCCAATCTTAAATTTTGAACTCTAATTATCGCGAAGCAAATATCAATGAATATCAATAAATATCTATTTATTTTATTTTTTGTGCTTTCTTCTTTTTCAGTTGCAGCACAGCTGAACACAGACAGAATACTTGCTAATGGGCGCGTTGCCCTTTATTACAAAGATTATTTTCTTTCCATTCAATATTTCAATCAAGTTATAAAAGTCAAACCACATTTGGCGGAACCGTATATGTACCGCGCTTTTGCCAAACTTTCCCTTGACGAGTATCAAGGCGCTGAAATTGATTGCACAAAGGCGTTAGAATTAAATCCTTTTTTGCCCGATGCGTATTTGGCAAGAGGTTATGCGCGTATGAGATTGTCGAAATACACGGAAGCCGTTGCTGATTTTACCAAGGCAATGGAATTTTCGTCGGACAACGTTTCGCTGTTAACTGCGCGCGGTTCGGCGTATGCGGAAAATAAGCAGTACGACAACGCAATGGAAGATTATTCCTTAGCCGTAAAACGAAATCCGAAAAATAAATTCACTTACTACGAACGAGGACGTTTAAATTTCACGATGAACGACACTATCGCTGCACTTAACGATTTCTCTAAAGTAATAGAGTTGGATAAATTCAGCGCGATGGGCTGGTCGGCACGCGGATTGATTTACCTGCGAAACGAAAAATTCGCGGAAGCAATCAGCGATTTAAACGAGGCCATTTTGCTCGATGAACGAGCATGCGACTACATTAACCGCGCATTAGCAAGGTACCAAATAAACGACTTACGCGGTGCGATGGCTGATTACGACAAAGCATTGGAAGTCAACCCAAACGAATATCTCGGCTATTATAATCGCGGATTATTGCGTGCGCAAGTGGGCGACAACAACCGTGCTATCGACGATTTTAATATGGTGTTGAAATTTAATCCCGAAGAATATACTGCGATGCTCAACCGTGCGATGCTCCGCGTAGAAACAGGCGACATACAGGGCGCAATTACCGATTATACCGCTATTATCAATAAATATCCCAACTTTTTTCCTGCCTATTATATGCGTTCGGAAGCGAGAGCAAAAATCGGGCAGAAAAAATCGGCTGAACTTGATTACAACACAGCAATACACATCGAAAGTACGGAACGCATAAAGAATGCAAACAAACCCAAAATGCCCGAAACAAACACGCGCGACGAAGCTGACGAAGATATGCACAACTACAAAAAAATTGTGGTTATTGATACCGAGCGCGAACAAAAGAAATTACAATATCAAAATAATCAATATCGAGGTTCTATTCAAAATGTAAACGTAGAAATAAAGCCGGAAAACAATTTTTTATTGTCGTATTATTCGCCGGAAAGCAAAATAAAACGGCAGATGATACATTATTATAAAGGCGTTGACGATTTCAACCGAAAGTACAAAGCCGACCATCAATTGCGTATTACCAATCAAGATATTCAGCTTTCGGACGAACTGATTGTAATGCATTTAAGCCTTATTAACGAATTATCAAAACGCATCGAAGACAATCCGAACGATGCCGATGCTTATTTTGCACGCGCTGTAAATTACGGCTTGGTGCAGGATTTTGAAAACGCCATTGATAGCTACAATAAAGCCATCGCATTGAAATCCAATAATGCGCTGTATTATTTCAACCGCGCTAATATCCGCTATAAAATGCTTGATTACGAATCTTCGTCGAAAGATATTGACTTGAAAAAACAGCCTGTTTCACTACATTCGAAGTTCGCCGATTTCAAGCAGAATTCCAACTACGAAATGATTATCCGCGATTATACCAAAGCGGTAGAACTGTCGCCCGATTTCATTTACGCATATTTTAACCGCGCTAACTTGGCTTTTGCCAACAATGATTTTTCGGCAGCTATTCAAGATTATACGTCAGCCATCGCACGCGAACCCGATTTTGCCGAAGCTTATTTCAATCGTGGATTGGCTTATATCCTTGCCGGCGACAGGCAAAAAGGATTGCTTGATTTAAGCAAATCCGGCGAGCTGGGAATATCTGCGGCATACAATATTATTAAGAGATATTCGTAGTGTTGGAACGCAAATGATGCGAATGACGCAAATTTACGCAAATCAATGAATAGATGATTATTTTATATTGTTGAATATTAGAATATAATATTTGCGTAAATTTGTGTCATTCGCGTAATTTGCGTTCTTTTTTAATACGCAAACAACGGATAATCTTTCATAATACCGTTGACTTTTTGCGCTACCGATTCGATTAATGCTGTATTTTCGGCATTAGCCAATACCGTGTCAATCATTTCTACGATTTCGCCCATCAATGGTTCTTTAGCACCACGCGTAGTGATGGCAGGCGTACCGAAACGAAGTCCAGAAGTGAGGAACGGCGAACGGCTGTCGAACGGAACCATATTTTTATTCGTCGTAATATCGGCGGCTACCAATGCTTTTTCCGCCATTTTTCCTGTTAGTTCGGGAAATTTCGGACGAAGGTCAACCAACATCGAGTGATTGTCCGTACCATCGGAAATAATTTTATAACCTTTGTCCATAAAAGCCTGCGCCATAGCGGCGGCGTTTTTCTGAACTTGCTGCTGATACGTTTTGTATTCGGGCTGCAACGCTTCGTAAAACGAAACAGCTTTTGCCGCAATGACATGCTCCAGCGGACCGCCTTGCACACCGGGAAAAACAGCCGAATCGAGCAGAGACGACATCATTCTTATTTCACCTTTAGGTGTTTTTTTACCAAAAGGATTTTCAAAATCTTTTCCTACCAAAATAATACCGCCGCGAGGACCGCGCAATGTTTTATGCGTAGTAGAAGTTACGATATGAGCATGTTTTATAGGATTTTCGAGTAATCCCGCAGCAATCAATCCGGCCGGATGCGCCATATCTACCATAAAAATGGCACCGATTTGGTCGGCAAGTTTACGCATACGAGCATAATCCCACTCGCGCGAATAAGCAGACGCACCGGCAATAATCAATTTCGGACGTTCGCGTAATGCCACTTCTTCCATTTGCTCGTAATCAACGCGTCCCGTCGCTTCTTTTACATTATATTCCAACGCATGATAAGCCAATCCCGAAAAGTTAACGGGCGAACCGTGTGACAAGTGTCCGCCGTGCGAAAGATTCAAACCTAAAAATTTATCGCCCGGATTCAGACACGCCAAAAACACTGCCATATTTGCCTGCGCACCTGAGTGCGGTTGTACATTAGCATATTCCGCTCCAAATACTTCTTTCAAGCGGTCAATAGCTAACTGCTCGGATAAATCCACCACTTCGCAGCCGCCGTAATAACGTTTGCCCGGATATCCTTCGGCATATTTATTGGTCAACACAGAACCCATTGCCTGCATTACTTGTTCGCTTACAAAATTCTCAGACGCGATTAGCTCAATGCCTTTCAGTTGGCGTTGACGTTCTTTTTCGATAATGTCGAAAATGGCGTTATCTTTTTTCATAAATATATTGTTTTATTTTTAGAGAGTACAAAGGTATTAAAAAATGAAGAATGAAGAGTGAAGAATGAAAAATTTATTTTCAACAATTTGACTTTTATGCTGCATATAGAACTTATCTCATAAAATAATTGCTTATAAAAAATACTGCCGGTTTAGCATAGTTATTTTCATAATACTTTTATATAGCACATTTTTGTATGTTTTTTAGAAAACCACTAAGTCAATAAAATGAAAGAAATAAGAATACAATGGCCACATAAACATAACGGTTTTATTGATTTTATTCGTGGAGTTATGTGTATAGATCAGTTATTTGGTACTGAATACAAAGTCATTCCGGTAATCGATCCAAAACACAGTTTATCACGAGCATTTTCTTGGTCAAATTCTAATTTGTACATAGAACAAGATAATGACATAGTATATGGTAATTTTGATGAAGCTTTTGATATTATCTTTCCAAGATTAACTTCAGATATTAATTATTTATCGAGATGTTATACGCATCCAAACATACAGGATGTAACACGATACAAATGGTTGCTTAAATCTCAAGCTGAATACGATATAAAATCGTCAGAAAAAGTACAACAAACAATCAACGGAGATTATCATGTTATTCATGTAAGAGTAGTACCGGATACATGGATGAATGATAACATTCCCGAAGAACATTTAGACAAATACATAACAGCAGTTAAAAAAGCTGCTGAAAATTATAGTGGAACGACAGTTTTATTAAATGCCGGATGTAAGCAAATAAGTAATGAATTTAGTAAATTTATACATCCACTTACCGGCACATTACATTCAGGTCAAAATGTTATGACCGATGAAGATATTGTTGATTTTTTTACCGATTTAAAATTAATATGCGGTGCAAAACTTTTAACTTGCGTTGGTTATAACAGTGGATTTTCAAGAATTCCATGTGCTGTTTATAATATACCTTACAGCTATATTCCTGTTGATTGCGATGAATAATATTTATGAAGCAGAAAACAAGGTTATCAATAGTTGAACGTGCACAATTTGGAGTTATCGGATGAAATAATTTGAAAAAACAATCAAAAATCACTATCTTTGTAACGCATTATGAAGAAACTAAACAACATATTCATCATTTCGCTTGCTGCATTCTTTTTGTTGGCAGGAAACGGTGTGAACCTCATTGAATATTGTTGCAATTTGTGCGAAGAAAAAGGCGTTGAAGTATTAATTGAAGGCTGCCACGATGCAAAAACACACGCCTGCTGTTCCGACCATTCGGAAGACAACACGGCGAAAGGTTGCAATGTGCTGAACGAAGATACACACGAATGCCATCTGACAAGATATACACTTGACGACATACAAGAATCTTCCTCCAAGATTTCTTCACAAATTTTCACAGCAACAACGTTTCCTCATTTTTCATTGGGAATCGCTTGTCCGTCTGTTTCTCCAACTAAAAACTTTCCTTCGCCAGGCTATGTCTACAACTCGGGACGAAGTCTGCTCAGCCATATTTGTGTTTTGACGATTTAGGTTTATTGATACTTGCTTCACGATATTCATTGATATTTGCTCCCTGCGGTCGCGATATTGAGACAGCTGCTCTATTAATATCAACAAATATCAATAAATATCGCGACCGCAGGGAGCAAATATCAATGAATATCATTTAATTTTTAAAACACAAATCATGAAACAAACAATAATACTATTGTTCCTTTTTGTTGCCGTAAACTTATCGGCACAAATAAAAGGAACGATTTACGATACGGATAAAAATCCGCTTGCCGGCGCAAATATTCATTGGCTCGGCACACAAATCGGCACCACAGGCGATGCCGACGGACGCTTTGAAATAGAAAAAACGGGCGATAACCATACATTAGTTATCAGCTATGTGGGACATCAAAGCGATACCGTTCACGTTCATAACAATCAACCGCTGAAAATCTACCTGAAAAACATCGAACTCGACGAAGTGAGCGTTCAAGGTTCGGGCGGTTTGCTCAATATGCGCACCGCGATTGTTCAAACGCAGCGAATCACATCGTGCGAATTGGCAAAGGCGGCATGCTGCAATTTGAGTGAAAGTTTTACCACTAATCCATCTGTCGATGTGGCGTTTAGCGATGCCGCTACAGGTGCGAAACAGATAAAATTGCTCGGATTGTCGGGCGTTTATGTTCAAATGCTAACTGAAAATTTTCCCAATCTCCGCGGATTAGCTTCAACTTACGGTTTGAACTACATTCCGGGCGCATGGATAGAAAGCATATTGCTGTCGAAAGGTTCATCGTCGGTTCTCAACGGTTACGAATCTATTACGGGACAAATCAACGTTGAGTACAAAAAAGCACACGACCTCGAACCGCTGGCCGTGAATTTTTTTGCGAGTGATGAAGGTCGTTTTGAGCTAAACTTAACTTCGGGTATTAACATTAATCCGCATTTATCGACAGGAATTTTTACTCATGCTCAAAATAGTTCATTTGAAATTGACCACAACGGCGACGGTTTTCTCGACCAACCGAAAATACAACAATATCAGTTGTTAAACCGTTGGGATTACGAAAAAAACAATTATCACTTGCGAGCAGGCATAAAAGGATTGTACGAAAAACGCAACGGCGGACAAATAAGCAGTATTTCAGACCCTTACAAAATTGGTATAGAAACAAACCGCTACGAGTTTTTCTTGAAAAACGGTTTTGTGCTGAATGCCGCAAAAGAAAGAAGTATCGGACTGATCATGAGCGGTTCGTATCACGAGCAAGATTCATATTACGGAGCAAAAAGATATGATGCACAACAGACAAATTTGTATGCGAATCTGATTTTTGCAAATAGATTTAACACGCATCACAAACTTTCGACAGGCGCGAGTTTCAACTCCGATTTTTATGACGAAAAATGGCAAAACGGACAAAATGAAATGCTCAACATTTTTAATCGCGAAGAAATTGTGCCGGGAATATTCGCCGAATATACATTGAATCCGTTTGAAAAATTGACTATTTTACTTGGTTTGCGCGGCGACTATCACAATCGTTTCGGATTTTTTGCAACACCTCGTTTGCACATAAAATACGATGTTTCAGATTTTTTTCAATTTCGTATTTCGGCAGGAAAAGGCTACCGCACACCTAATATTTTGGCAGAAAATAGTTTTTTATTTGCAGGTAATCGCCACATTCAAAACATTGATTTGTTCAAAGACTTGAAACAAGAAGAAGCGTGGAATTACGGTTTAAGTTTATCGTTCCATATTCCTGTCAATCAGAGAAATTTGACACTGAATGCAGAATATTATTACACCAATTTCATTGAGCAAGTGGTAGTTGATATGGACAGCAACCCGAACAGCATTAGTTTTAATAATCTCAACGGACAACAGTCGTACTCGCACAGTATACAGTTTGAAGCTTCGTACGAAATAATTCCGCGATGGACAATGACACTCGCGCATCGTATGCTTGATGTGAAAACGACCATCGGCGGTGTGTTACGCGAAAAACCATTGACGAGCCGTTACAGAAGTATGCTGACAACTTCGTATCAAACACCGCTCGCAAAATGGCAATTCGATTTTACCACTCAACTAAACGGCGGTGGTAGAATGCCCGACCCGAATCCGGAAAATCCGTTATGGAAAAAAGAATTTAAACCTTTTGCACAATTGCAATGTCAAATAACAAAAAATTTCAAAACATGGTCGGTATATGCGGGAAGCGAAAACTTGACAGGATTTGTGCAAAAAAATCCGATTATATCGGCGAATGATGTAAATAGTCCCGATTTTGATGCATCGATGATTTGGGGTCCCATTATGGGAAGGATGTTTTATATGGGATTGAAGTGGGCGATACAATAAACCCTTAAATTCCCTAAAGGGAACTTGAAGATGGCTAAATAGTGAGATGTGAAATAATGATAATTAACTAAATTTTAAAAAAATGGAAAAACGAGAAAACAATTCAAATTCAAAAAAGTCCCCTTTAGGGGATTTAGGGGTTAAATTAGTGTTAATGTTGGCGATGCTGTTGAGTGTTTCGGTTGCAGCACAAGCCCAAACAGAAAAGAAAAAAACCGTAACATTCAACGTAGAAATGCACTGCATGAGTTGCCAACAGAAAATTGAACGCAACCTTGCCTACGAAAAAGGCGTGCTGGATTTAAAAGCAAACTATAAGGAAAGTACCGTTATTGTTACTTTCAATCCTGCCAGAACAGATGAGAAAAAATTAGCAGCAGCATTGAAAAAATTAGGTTTTGAGGCTACGCTGAAGCAGTAAAAAATGAGTACGCATTTTGTATTGTCGAATTCGTATTGACGCAACAACGACAATACGAAATGCGCAATAGAACAAAAGAATAAAGCAATTAATAATCAACAATATACTAAATATTTTTTTTAGTCATAGTTTTTTGCAAAATTGAAAAAAGGTGCATATATTTGCTTGATGCGCCGCAATCCCTTCGGGCTCGCGGCGCATCGGCGGACGGCTTCGCCATAGATGTACTCCGCCCTTCGGGACTTCGTACATCTACGGCTTGACGAAATCCCCCTCTTTCCGAGCAAGCTCGAAGAGGGAGACTTCGTCAAGCCGTCCGCCGTTACCTGCAAGCGGGGGGCATCGCAACGGAAACCAACAACTTGAGACATTGAAATAAATTAGCGTCAAACACAATGAAGATAAAAGAGAGAGAAAACATATTTACAAAACGTACATTGGCTATGTACCTTATTTTGTTGTTTTTTGCAAGTTTGTGTAATGGACAAACTTCAAACAAAAACAATGACAAAATATACATATTAGGCGATTACCAAATAAATCCAGCAAAAAAGCAAGTTGGAAGATATACGATGATAGGCGGAGTAACGTGGGATGGCTTTGAATACAGACCTGACGAGCGTATCAACTATGACAGCACCACGCTGTTTTTTTTGGGAAATCATTTTTTTTTCAAAGAGGATATTCAACTTTTTCCCGAACTTGACTTAAATACTTTTCGAATTATTCGTTCAGAATTGAATAGAGATGAATCTGGCGACAGGCATAGATTATTGGCACGCGACAAAAATTACTTGTATAAAGGTTTGCCTACCAAAAATGTTTTCGGCAACTATGATACTATAAATATATCTGATTATGAAATAATTAATGACTATATTTACAAAAAAAACGGTGAATTGTATTCTATATCAGGAGAAGTCAGGTGGATAGACAGAGATTTTAAGTTAAGAAAAGTAGAAGGTGTAACACTGGACGAATCAACTTTGACACATATAATGGGCAATTTTTTTGCCGATAAAAACGGATTATACTTGCTTTATGAGAAATCTGTCCAATTAGAAGAAAGCAACGGGAAAATGATAACACCTATCATCAAAAGAAATTATTTTATTTATGGAGATAAAGTATATTCCGGTTCGCGCGTAGCACTTCCGTTAAATGCCAACAAAATCAAGGAATTGGACGTAAGTGAGTCCGAATATTACATTCGTTATCCTGTTAGTTTTTTAGCAGACGATGATAATACTTGCGCAACAGGTTGTAGTGAATGTCAATATACAGTATTAAAATTCGGAAAAGAACATTATAATTGGGAATCTGATGACAATTTTTTCAAAGAAAATGTCAATCTGTGGCAAATAATCTCTCCTAGTAGTGGTATTAAATTTATTATAGACGATGACGGAAAAACATATTATTTGCCGAGTGCAGTAAAACGTTTTGTTGGGTCGATACGAGAGCCTGTTTTGGTCAAAACACCCAACGGATTTTACACTTTTTCGACACGTGGTCGTTTTTTGCAAAAAATCAATCAAGTGTTTATTTTCAATTTTGATACACAAGAATATGAAGAACTTGATGTAAGCCAATACCGCTATCTTTCAAGAACTTTCAAAATATACAAAAATCGGTTGTATGGGACTGATGGCTATACTGTGGAAGAGTCGGTTGATGTTGAAAATCTACATTTTATCACACTCCGTAATGTAAAAACAAATTATTTAACCGATGGGAAATCCCTTATTTACACAAGGTCTGGTAGTACACGTACAAGAGGGAAAGACGGAAAAACAATGCAAGTGCTGGGCGAACAAATTATTTCGGGAGTTGATTTTCCTACTCTGAAAGTAGTTACTGCAGATGTACTGATAGATAAGAACAATATTTACAATGGCAAGTACGATGGTATTGGCGTTATTCCTATAAAGGCATTGGGGTTAGATGTGAAAATTTTTACAGAATGAAAATTACAAATATCAGAAGTGCTGGTATAATAGAAACGCCTGCAGGTAACGAGCATATTGGCGAGATAGCGGCAGTAAGCCCGCAGAAACGGCAGTGCGAATTTGGAAGTTACTACCCCGCCCGAACCTTTGTGAAGCCGCTACCTCGCCAATATG
>Ga0082212_10008567_pt1 | contig 13329 bp, 7 predicted proteins | sample TergutNt197P3_FD_71548 | JGI IMG/M metagenome (GOLD analysis project Ga0082212, IMG submission 71548) | Neocapritermes taracua P3 segment gut microbial communities from Petit-Saut dam, French Guiana - Nt197 P3 | ecosystem: Host-associated > Arthropoda: Insects > Digestive system > Gut ... | reverse complement strand
ATTCGCATCGAACCGAATGGGAGCATTTATAAATTCGGGAATATTGTAAGAATACAACGATTCAAAATAGACCTTTGGATCTTTCTGCGGCAGGAGAAACGGTTTGCTTGCCTTCCCGTTTTCGTCAATAGCCGCAATGTAGGGGTGGGTGTAGAGCTTATCCAAACGCCTGCTCCCGAAAACAAACCAGCGCGAATTGCTGCTCCAGTTGTGGTAGCTGTCGGAATACGGACTGTTGGCTTCGGTTAATTCGTGAGTTGTAAGGTCTTCCAGATTCAAAACATATAAATCCGCTTCGGGATGCCATATTCCGAAATTGCCATAATCCAAAAGCGTGTACATGATGAACTTCCCATCGAAAGAAGGCTTTGGAAATGAGATACTTTTGCCGACATCATCCACCCGGATCAACGTATCTATTTTTGTGCCGAAGCTACGTGTTGCGGCATCGAAAGCAATGCTACACAGGTTATATCTTACCTTGTTGTAATCTCCCGGCATTTTTTGTTCGGAGGCGCAGCAGAAATACAAAGTCTTGCCATCCGGCGAAAAAACGGGAAAGGTTTCGAAATCGGACGTCATCAGCCCGTCGCAGGACAACAGCTCATCGGTTTCCAAGTCATAAACAACGATATCGGAAGCCAGGTCGAGGACTTCAATGAATTTCTCCTTCGCGGAATGAAAAATCTGTTGCGTTTTGTTCACCGAATAAGCGATGAACCGTCCCGAAGGATGCCAATAAGGATATACGCAGGCAGAGAGGGTTTCTTCTGTTTTCGTATCCAAGATTTTCAGTTTTTCACGGTTTCTCACAATCGTACCGCCATGCGTACCGCGAACGTGAAGGCTCATCTCCTGCGGTTGCGTCCGGTTGAACGAATGGCAATTCACGCAACTGTTGGGAACAATTGTGTTTTCGAACACCGCAAGCTGTTGAAAATCGGAAAGCTTGCGCTGATAAATCCCCATCTTGCTATATACGGTATAACCGGGGGCTATCAGGCGATAAGCCAATCCGTAGTCGATCGGATGCGGGCTGACATACATGGCAAAAGGTGCGTATTGTTTCCACTTCCCCGCCGATTTTACGGACAGGGTGAAACGGATGGTATCCCCCTTGTTTTCCGCCAGCAATCGTTTCCATTTTTTTTCAGGAAATGAAATAAAATCGCTTGCCCGAACTTCCAACACACCGCTTTTTCCGCCTTCCGCCCGCAGATGTAACGATGTGGTATGCCCCGTCTCTACCACCATAAAATTCAACGGAGCAATGGTAGCCGGTATGGTTACCTCTGTATAATCCGGAAAAATCTTCGGCGCCACAGACAGTATTTCCGGATTCACAATGGTTTTCCTGCATGAGGCATACAAGCCGAAGAAGATGCAAATCAATAGGATGCGTATATTATTTTTATTCATGATTTTTTATTTTTTAATATTGCAGAGGACTCTCCGTATTGGTTTGCTTATAATCCCGGAAATGAAAGTAATACCAGTAGGTTTTCGGAAATTTTTTCCGCAATAGCGGCTCAGACTCTTTCATGGAAGTATAGATTTGAGCATAAGCGCTTACTTCCCGCTTTACGGAAGCGCTGACAGGGAAAGGGATAGTACTCAAATCGCTGTTGCTTAATCCCCAGATATAAACCAGCGCTTCCTGCCAGGATTTAGGAGTTTCGTAATAGCCGAAATCTTTTTTCAGTTGGAAATAAACGGGAAAATTCCGCATATCTTTTGTCAACAGGGTGTAAGCCATCAAATATTCATAAGCCATACGGTTGTCGCGGCGTTGCTGGAAAAGGATGCCGAGCATCTTATCTTTCTCTTGTCCGCTGAAAAGAAAATCTTCATCGGTTTGAAAGTGCCGTATCTTGCCCCATTCGGGATGTGCCTCTATTTTGGCATCATCGTAAAGAAACGCACGGCTTGCTTTTGCCCATTTCCGGTAAAAAAGCGTGTTTTCGAGGAGATATAAATACTTGGAAGCAGCCTCGTAATAGCCATTGATAAGATTGGTTTCTGCCAAACGTTTAATGACACGCACACTCTTCTGATAGTCGGGAAAAGCTTCCATCGCCTCGAATGCGAACCGCTGCGCCGTGTTCACAAAGCCCAAGTAATAATAAGGCTCGCCTCCAACCATGGGTATCATGAAATCACGCTGGAAAGTGGGCAGTAATCCTTCGGGACCGTTCTGGTAATAGTTGAACATTTTGTCGGACAGTTGTCCGGTTTTATACAGGGACAGATTGAGGCAGGCGACTGTTATAGGAACAGTTGGCGATTTCCGGTCAGCCATCTTGATCACCTCGTCCCAGTTTTGCATCCTGCAATGATAGTCGTATGCCATGATTTCTTCTTTAGAAAGGTTTTGCGGATAGGCGACTTTCAGTATGACAAGATAGATGGCTAAAAGCAGGGAGAGGAAAACGATGATTGAATGACTGAACCGGCTTATTTTGGCTTTGGCGGTCTTAAGGGGGAAGAGGAATGTAAACGCTATGACAATAAGGAGAATCAGTATCCACAGGTAGCCAATCATGCGGGGCGAATTGTTTGTGAAATGCAGGTAATCGACGCCCCACCAATAGCGGCTTAGCGGATATTGCGCTGCACAGTATTTGGTAACGAAAGGAAGGGAAAGGGCGACGCACACCGCAGTAATATCAGCTAACAGGTGTTTTGAAGTGGAACGCCATTCATATAAAATCAGCAACAGTACACTTAACAAAACAGCACCTCCGGCGAGCCAGTAGAGAATGGGGATGCTTGCAAATAGATAGGAACGACGCACGGTGACGGATTTGGGTAATGTCCCGAAAAGCGTAGACAGCAAGGTGAGTAACAGGGCGATAACACCCCCAGCCTGGGTGTTTTCGTCACAAAACAAATACCAGAAGAACAGGGATGGCAGAAAACTTAAAAGCAGTCGCAGCGAAGACCGGAAGTCATCCGGTAATCTATTTTGTGGCCGCTGGTCGTTGCGACGGTCATATCGGCGGAGGATGGCATGAAATAATTGCTGGATACCGGTCAGAAAGCAACTCATCAACAATGCGCCAACGGGCGAAGACACGTAAAACTGCGTAAAAAAACGGCCTGAATAATTACTGAAACCTCCCGGACGCGAACATGTTTCGAGGAAATAGTTCTTCGTAAAAAGAAACAGCTGGAATTGTTCCTGATAATGCAGATGGCAGGGTAATAATTTCCAGAAAAACAGGAAAACGCTTAGCCCAAAAACTGCCGGCAATACATATTCTATGGGATTCTTCTTTTGCATGACGTATTTTTTTTCATTCGAATATTTCTGTGTTACTTTTCCGGTAAACCTTTTCAATGTCGGAAACGGAAAAAGGAAGTTTTCCTGTCATTAATTCGGGAATGTTAAACGACTTGAATGTATAGTCGTAATAGGATGGGTCGCGCTGTGGCAGAACGAAAGGCTTATGCGCTTTCCCGTCTTTATCGACGTAGGAAAAATAAGGCTTACCGTACCAGCCGTCATCGCGCTTACTCGCAAAAACAAACCACCGGCTGTTGGACGACCACGCATGATACGTATCGGAATAATCACTGTTCACGGCGCCGTCCATCGGAATGTTTTCCCCGGTATGCAAATCCATCATTGCCAAGCTGGCTTCCGGATGCCAGATCGGAAACGTACCATAGTCCGAAATGCAGTACAGCAGGAAACGTCCGTCGGGTGAAGGTCTTGGAAAAGAAATTGATTTTGCTTCATCGCCTGCCATATCCACCAGCGTATCAATACGGGTACCGAACGCGCCCTGTTCGGCGTCAAAATCTATGGCACAAAGGCTGTATTTTAGTTGACGTATCCCGTCGGGTAGCGGCAGGGCAGGCGCCACGCAGAAATAAATACGTTTGCCATCTGCTGAAAAGGTTGGGAAAGTCTCTAATTTATCGTCACCGCTGACGAGCGGCGAGCTGAAAATGCGGTTGTTGTCGAAGTCGACGACAAGCAAATCGGAGGCGGTATCGTATACTTCCAGTTTTACCGCCGAAAGGGTATGGAATTGAGGTATTACAATATTAGCCGAAAACACGCCGTACCTTCCTGAAGGATGGAGGTTGCCGTAGGTAGCAGGGGCAAACAGTTCCTTTGTCCGTGTATTTATTTTCCGCAGTTTCCCGTCTTTATTCAGTATGGTTCCGCCTTTTTCGCCGCGCATGTGAAAAAATGAAACATGCGGATTTTGATTGCCTGTAATATGACAGTTCATACAGGCGTCGTCACACAAATTGTTATCGGCAAAAACCCTGACGGAAAAATTCTCTATATTCCGCTCGCAGAGTTGTATCCTGTTCCAGACTTCATACCCGGGCTCAATCAGGCGGTATGTTAAATAGGGGTCGGTTTTATCCTCCGAAACTGTCCATTCAAACGGCTTGTAGGCCGTCCATGTCCCATTGGTTTTTGATTTGACTGTCACGGTGATGACGTTTCCCGTCTCTTCCCAAAGAAATTTTTTCCATTGATTTGCAGAAAATTGTATTTTCCTGTTTCCAGTAATCCGCAGGGTTTTAGCATGTCCCTTGAGCGTCACTTCAATAGATTCGGCGTTGCGGATGAGAAAATTCAGGGGAGCGATATTATAGGGAATCGTGATATTCGTATAATCCGGATAAATAGGAGGAAGTTCATTAACAAGCAATTCCTCGCCCCTATTTCCGCAGGATAGAAATGATGAAAAAATCAATATGGTGAAAAACCGGTGATATGATAACGTATTTTTCATTCAGTCATTCTTTATTGCAAAATGATAAAACAGCCAATAGGTATTCGGAAACTGTTCCTGTACAGGAATTAAGTTCCCGTCGGAATCTTCATAGAGGCGGGTATATTCGCCGAACGATTGAAAAACTTCAGGGAGAATCCTGTATTCCGTCAATTCCTCAACCGGTCTTTTCATCGCTGCAAAGTAAATTAACAATGCTTCGGCATAAGCTTTCGGAGCCGGATTGTACATTCCTTTACAATAAGAAGTATAAGCCCTGAAGAATGACGGGATGTCCTTCCTGAGCAGGTAATAGCATAACAGGTAGTTTACGGCGCGAATATTCTCCGGATCGCTTTCCACCAAGAGCTCAAGTGACGGTTGTATTTCATCTGATGTCCGTATGATATCTTTCCGAAATACCCCCTGATGCGGTTTGTTTTTAAGCAGTATATCCGGCTTTACTTTATGAAACAGGGTGGATTCGAGCATCCGCAAGTACTTTTTTGCGACAAGTGTATCGCCGGTAACTATGCTGATTTCCGCCAGTCGTTCCACCATCCGTGCACTGCGCTGGCCGGGTGAAAATAACATGCCGATCATGGCGGCATGTTGCGCCATCTCCAGGTCGCCTATATGATAATAAGCATCGCAACCTGCAAAAAGAGTGAACCAGCCTGATCCCTGTATTTCGGGAAGTAATCCGGAAACAAAAGGCTGGTAAAAATCCATGATCCGCTCGCCTAAGAGAGATTTTTGAGATAAAGCCATATTCGTATAGCAGGTAGCGACCGGGTTTTTCAGATCGGCCTTTTCGGCAATTGCCAATACCTTGTCCCAGTTATTGTGATAGGCTTCTATTGAAATTCCGAAGCGATTTTCCTGATTTCTGTCCGTAGTTTTAACAAGCCCTGCAATCAATAGAGAAGTCATCAAAGCCGGTATGGCCCATCTCCCGAACGGGCGCACATTCGTAATAGTCAGGAATGTGAGGAGCAAAGCCAGTGTCACAAGGCTTATTCCCTGTGTGATATCCGGATATGGATATAAAAAAACCTGCTTGATTGTCAGCAGAAATGAATATTTGAAAATGACGGGAACAGCAAATGCAAGTCCGGCAAGCAATGCCCCGTATACAAAACTTCTTTGCCTGCAATGAATGTCATATAGAATAGCAAGGATCAGGAACAGGAAGACAGAAGCGCCGCCGGTCAGATAGAGCACGGGAATCAGGAGGATACCGGTTAATATGGAAATTTTCCCTGTTGTTCTGGCATAGGCGAGGAATGTCGACAGAGCAAGGATGAACGAAACGGGTAAGGCTAAGGAAAAGGAAAGGTGAGGCAAACAAATACATTCAATTATTACAGGTAGCAGCGATGCGGCGTGCCATGTATCTACAATCGGGAACCGTTTAAAAGTTAAATAAATTAATCGCCATTCTGCTGCCAGTAGCAGGGTGATAACAATCGCCCCTCCGCTTTTGAAATAGAGAAATTGTGTAAGAAAATCTCCTCCCAGACAGGCAATAACCGCCGGTTTGAAGAAATACGGGAGCATATGCGACGAACTGAATATAAACAGTTGAATATGTTCTTTGATACCTGTATGATAGGGTACAGCAAACCGGAAATAAAGAAAACAGCCTGTCATCAGTAGCAATACTGTCAACCATTTAAAGCCTCTTATTTGCTGCATATTTTTCACAACGCTCTTATCAACGGTTCATTAAGTAATGGCGTCCAGGTCTCAATTTTCAATCCTGATGATTTGTTCAGGCGAATAGAATGACTTGTGAAGCGAATAGATGAATCTGCCTGCCGCATTTTCCTTATTGTCGAGAATGATTTGATAGATGTCGTTATAATAGGCGGCGGTTGCATTATCAATGGCTTCTTTTATTTCCTGTGAATCATTTACGTTTGCGGTCAGGGTGTTTTTCTTTATGCTGTAGACCTCCGTATCGTAAACCAGTCTTCTGTTTTTCCAGTTTTGTAGCACCTCATTAAGCGGCGTACCCGTAGCGCTGCTGATGGAATCAAGCCTTACCTGTACTGTTCCGGCTTCCGCAAGGACAATTATTTCCTGCAACGCCAGACGCAAGGCAGGCCTGACTCTGACAAAGCCCATTTTATGATGGTTATGCGCCGATATGACGAGTTTGAACGAATCATTGTGTATACGTATGGAATCAACTGTCCTGGCAGATGTTCCATCAACCGGCACCCAGTAAACCCATTCATTGTCGTATTTATTATCGGGAAGCGCACCTTCAATGATAACCGATGGACTGTTGGCACAGGCGGTTGCTAAAAGAAGAACACAGGCATAACTGTAAAACAATCTCATAAAAAAAATAACGTCATTGCGAGGCGTGAAGCAATCCGGGGAAACGCAAAATCCGGATTGCTTCACTGCGTTCGCAATGACGTTGTCCATCATTTATTTGGCTTTAAACAACCACCAGGTTGCCTGTCCCCATCCCTCGGAATCGGGTCTCATATCGGATTCCACCCATACAAGCACTAATTCCTCATTACTCAGTTTTGCGATTTCATACACTCTGACGTCTTTTCCATCGCTGCCGATACCGGTATCGGCTCCGGTCGTTTTACCGAAAAGTACCGGTATGGTAGTGGTTAGTTGGCCTTTAGAGACGCTGCTATAACTTGGAAACGTTTTGCTCATATCGAAATTGAATGTTCCGGATTCCGTACTTCCATTGGTTTTCGTTTTGGTGAGCGTAGCGCCAACAGCAGAGAAGGTCATGGAAGCGCCTTTGCCTTCGGCTGCATCAATAGGCGCCTGCCACCAGTTGGGAGCAAAATCGAACGCATCACCCATGCCATACGGGTCGTTCACGCTTTCATCCCATGACCAGGTCTTGGAGCCTGTTCCGCAGAAGAGCGCCCATTCAGGCGCCACATCAAAACATTCATCTACTTCGACGGGATATGTTTTGGTTATTTTTGTGCCGTCAGGGTTTAAGATTGTGACGATGACAACCTGATTACCGGGCACGACAAAACCCTGTACCCTTCCATTTGTGCCGACATACGTTCCCAATCCGTGCTGGAACGAAGTAAGCGCTTTCAGCCCTTCGCTCTTGAGGAGCAGGAAGTTGCTGCGTTTTCCGTCGCGCATTTCGGCTGTCACGCTTACATACTGACTGATTTCAGCTTCAGTCACAGCGCCTTTCATCTCCATCCGGTTTTCAACCGGTTCGCATGAAGCAAAAATCATCGCCGTAACTATGATAACAAATATTCCTAATCTGTTTTTCATATCTTTTTTGTTTTAATTTTATGATTCATACAAAATTAATCTCTCCATTGCGTAAATGCCGCTTCAGTGCCCCAGCCGGCATTTTGCTTTAGAGCGCCGTTAGCAAGGTCCATCTGTCTTTGCGGTATCATGAAAAAGCCCTGGGTAGCTCTGTAGCGGTCGACAATGTTCGGGCCTTGCGCTCGCATGGTAGTCCAGTGATTTTCATTGAAAACAGGGACGCCATAGATTTTTTCCAATGCTTCTTCGGCAATACGCCAGCGGCGTATGTCGCCCCAGCGTAATCCTTCAAAGGCTAATTCATAACGGCGTTCTTTCCGTATGGCGTCATCACTGTAGCTTATTTCGGGTAACTGTGCACGTCTACGCACGGCGTTTAACCCGTCGGCGGTTTTTGTGATTTCAGCATGCATCAGGAGAATATCAGCAAAGCGGATGTAGATTAAGTCCGTACCATAACCGTGCTGGAAGTTGTCGCCGGGCAGATTGAAATAATCCGGAGCGCTTGTAAACGCATTCCACAGGTCCTGTCCGCCGGTTCCTTTGCCATAAGCAGTGGTTGAAACGACTTTCTTTTGCCACAAGCCGGTTTCTTCCACCTGCTGGTCGGCGCCCCACTGGTCATCATAATCCACTTTCGTTTCTTCTCCGTCCACAAAGACCGTTTCTTCCTCATAATTCCAGATGGAGCCTTTGCGGCGCAAATCGTTTGGTTCGTCAACCGCCCATTCGTCCCATAATCGTGAATTAACAGGACCCATTCCCCAGCCCTGTCCCATGGGGAACATGCCTTTATAACTGGTATTGTTGCCATTACGGATGGCAAAAAACAGGCAGTACTCGTTACACTGCGGGTTGGACTCCCAGGATGCATGAGGCACCATTTTCTTGACAAACACATGTTCGGGGTTTACGCCGTCTCTTACCCATGTTGGCAGGTCTTTGGCGTAGGGGTAGTCCTTCTTTGACACACTGTTGGTGTAAGGCCAGAGCGAACGGAAGTCAGGCAATAGCGAATGGCCGGAATTGTCGATGCAGTCTTTCAGTGCTGCGGCAACCTGCGTGCCTGTCACCTGTCCGTTTTCTGTCGGGAGCGCATCTTTTCCGTAGAATCCCGTATAGAACAGGTACACGCGAGCCAGCAGGCCGGCGGCAGCCCATTTGGTGACTGTTCCGGAAGTATAGGTGTTCCACTGAACGGAAGGCATCATCGAATAGGCTTCCCACAGGTCGGTAGCGATGAATTTATAAATCTCTTCCTGCGATGTCTGGGGAGGCGACTGTTTTGCCTCCTGTACATTTTCAGGAGCGGCTTTCATCAGCGGAATATCGCCCAGTAACTGAACCATTTCAAAATAGAAAAAGGCGCGCATGACTTTTACTTCGCCCATCTTCTGATTTTTTACTTCGCCTTCCTCGAAAGTTTCCAATGCCGCCAAGGCAGCATTGGCGCGTGCGACGCCGGTATAATGCGATTCCCATAATCCGTTCAGCATATCCGGTCCGGAATAGAGCAGGTGATTGACCGCCTGTGAAAACTTGTCGTTGTTGCCACCGCCGCCAAAACGGTCGTCGCAAGCCAGTTCCGCTATAAAGAAATAGGAGGAACTCACCTGATTGGTACATCTGGTCAGACTGTTATAAACACCTACCACCATCTGGTTTGCATCGTCTTCCGTACGGGGAAAGGTTTCCGAGTTCTTCGTCGTATAACTTTGGGTATCTAAAAAATCGTCGCAACCGGTTAAAACAGGAAGCGCTAAAACGATTGTTATTAAATAAATTAACTTTTTCATATCGAATACAAATTAAAAGGTTATTTTAACGCCGAACAAATAAGTTCTGGCAGACGGATAATATCCCAAATCAATGCCGCTCACCCAACTCTGTCCATCGCCGAAGCCGATTTCAGGATCTAAGCCTGAATATTTGGTTAAGGTGAACATGTTCTGTGCGGTGATATAAGCGCGAAGTTGTCCGAAAGGCATTTGTCTGTACAGTTTTTTGAAATCATAACCCAACGTAATGTTCTGAACCTTTACATAATTGCCGTTTTCGAGGTAAATATTGGAAACCTGCTGGTAGTTGGGGTGCGAACCGCCCGACAGTCGGGGCCAGTGGTTCGAGGTTCCTTCGCCTGTCCAGCGTTGAAACGCTGTGGTCGTATAGTTCTGGTTGGGGCTGTCGGCAAACCGGCGATAAGATTTGGCAATGTCGAAACCAAAAGCGCCTGCGGCGTCTACCGAGAAGTCAAATCCCTTATAACCCAAGTAGAGAGAGAATCCAGCCTTATATTTGGGCCAGCCACAACCAATCATGGTTCTGTCGTCCTGGTCGATCACACCGTCGCCATTGACGTCCACAAATCGAACGTCGCCCGGCACAGCGCCCGGAATGATAAGTTCGCCCTTACTGTTTCGATAGGCATTCACTTCGTCCCAGTTCTGGAAGATTCCGTCGGCTTTCCATCCATAGAAAAACCCTGCCGGATAGCCTTCCTGCAAACGGAAGAACTCGCCAGTTCCCTGACTTAACACATTGGAATTTCCGTGGATAATTTTTTCGGTATTGGCAATGGATACCACTTCATTTTTAATGTAACTCCCGTTCAGGTTGATGCTGTAGTTGAAGTCGTTGATGCGGTCATCCCAGGTAAACATCAGTTCGTATCCGCTGTTTTTCATGGAACCTCCGTTCACATTCGGAGCGCTGAATCCCCAGGTAGCGCTGATAGGCGCTGCGAGTAGCCAGTCTTTGGTTTCTCTGTCGAAATAGTCAAATACAACGCCAAGTCGGCTTTTCAGGAAACGGGCGTCGAACCCGATGTTCAGCTGTTGCTGTGTTTCCCAGGTGATATCCGGGTTTTTCAGCACGCCGGCCACAGCGCCAGTTGAAGGCGTCACTTTATCGGTGCCGAAGAAGTAACGGTCCTGATCGCGGAACTGGTACCTGCTAAGGTATTGGAATCCGCCAACCGACGAGTTGCCGTTCTGTCCCCAGCTTCCGCGTATTTTCAGGAAGTCCATGAATGGGGTGACCGTTTCCATGAACGATTCGTTTGTAACAACCCAACCTGCAGAAAATGCAGGGAAATACCCCCAGCGGTTTCCGCGTGCAAAGTTCGACGAACCTTCATAGCGCAAACTGGCAGTAGCCATGTACTTTTCCTTATAATTGTACTGTGCGCGGCCAAAGTAAGAAGCCGAAGCGCCCCGTCCCCAGGGAGAACCGCTTGCAGTACGTTCGGAGAGTTGAGTGGGCTGCGTATTATTTACCCAGGCATAATCCCAGCCCAGATCAAATATATTACGCTGACCACCGGCGCCAACATTTTCACCGAAACCCCATTTCTCAGCCGACTGTCCGAGCAGGAAGCTGACATTGTGATTATCGAGCGTAAGGTTATACGTCAAAGTATTTTCTAATGTCCAGTTATTACCTACACTTTGATCCTGATCGATAGTTTCGTTCGTGACATTGAAATTATTGGACAGGCGCGCTTTCTGGTTCTGATAACGGTGGGATGACGCGCTCATCGCATAACCGAACTGTGATTTGAATATCAAACCCTGAACCGGCTGGATTTCCATGAAAACACTTGTTCTCATGTTATGATTCTTGTGCAGGTTCAATCCCTGTGAATTGGAAGCAACGGCAGCAATCGGGTTGCTGAAGTTCCCGTCGAATCCCCATCCGTTATCCCGTTTGTCGTAGTAATCATAATAGCCGCCATTTTCATTGTAAATTGGCATCAAAGGGTTGGCTGCCATTACACCGTTGAAAGCGTTCCAATAGATGTTTCCTGTTGAAATACCGTTATCAACGCGATAGGAGTAGCTCAGGGTTTCTCCGATTTTAATGGCGTCAAAGCCCTTCCCTTTCAACAGGACATGGTCGGAATTGAGGCGAAAGGTATGCCTGTCGTAATGACCCTGGACTTTTTCACCCAAAATACCGTCCTGCGTGGTGTATGAATATCCGATTGAGAATTTGGAATATTCGCTACCTCCCGTCAGGTTGAAAGCATGTCCCTGTGTTGGAGCGCCCTTGTTATAGAAGGCGTCCACCCAGTCGGATCCGTTCCATGCGCCGCTCATGATATCCTGGTACAGTTTCGCCGGCAAAAGCGCTTCCCAGTTGAAGGGCGGCGCATTGTCATTGAATCTCACTTCGTCCTGAATCATCATGTATTCCCGCGCATTGAGCAAGTCCGGTTTTTTCGCCATGTACTGCTGTCCGTAGTACCCGTCGTAAGTCAGTAGTGGCTTACCGACTTTACCCTGTTTGGTTGTGATTAGCACGATTCCGTTTGCGCCCCTGGCTCCATAGATGGCAGCCGAAGCGGCGTCTTTCAGGATGTCGATCGATTCGATATCCGAGGGGCTCATGTGATTTAATGCGTCATTACCGGCAGGCATTCCGTCGACAACATACATCGGCCTCGATTCGCCATTGGTGCCGATACCGCGAATGTTCACGATGTAGCCGGCGCCCGGCTGGCCGTTATTTTGCATGATGGTCACGCCCGGCGTTTTGTTCTGCAGCGCGGTAAGCGCGTTGGTCGTGCTCATTTTCTGGATGCTTTCGCCCGATACCTGTATCGTGGCGCCGGTTACCAATTTTTTCTTTTGTACACCGTAACCGATTACCACAACTTCTTCCAGCGTTTGTGTGTCTTCCCGCAGCTGAACATTGATTGTTCGCTGGTAGCCAACTGTAAATTCCTGAGGAAGAAAACCGATGTACGAAAAGACAAGAACCGATTCGGACTGTAACTGATCCAATGTGTACTTGCCGTCAAAATCGGTGTTAGTGCCTTTCGTAGTTCCTTTTACAGTTACGTTCACTCCTGTCAGTTGCTCGCCGTTTTCATCAGTCACGATACCCGTAACAGTGATATTCTGGGCAAAAACCATGGTAGAGCAGAACGTTAACAGGAAAACGCATAAACATGTTATGCTTCTCCACATACTCGTTTTTTTACTTAAAATAGATTTAATCATACTTGTTTTTCTACAATTTTATTAAAAAAGTTTTTAAAAATAATAATGAATGGATATACCATTCCATACGTTCTAATTTTCTCGCAAATTAATATTTACATAGGCATTACATTTTGATAATTAATATTCAGGATTGTTGATATATACGCGACAAGCCGGTCTTTGCCACAGGCAAGGACCGGCTTGTATTATACAGTAAATTTTCGAGAAAGTTATGCTTTCCTCTCTCTCTCTCTCTCTCTCTCTCTCTCCCCCCCCCCCTCCTCCCTCTCTCCCCTTCTCCCCCTCCCCCCCCCTTCCTT
>Ga0082212_10008566_pt1 | contig 13330 bp, 11 predicted proteins | sample TergutNt197P3_FD_71548 | JGI IMG/M metagenome (GOLD analysis project Ga0082212, IMG submission 71548) | Neocapritermes taracua P3 segment gut microbial communities from Petit-Saut dam, French Guiana - Nt197 P3 | ecosystem: Host-associated > Arthropoda: Insects > Digestive system > Gut ... | reverse complement strand
AAAAGGATTTCTTATTGCTGGAATAATTGGAGGTGCTGCTGCGATAATTTTACTTGAAACATATTATCCTCGAGTAGAAACAAAATAACAAACTATTATGAAGAAAATCCTATTCTTGTTTTTTGTCGCCTTTTACAGTGTATACGCATACTCTCAAAACGTTGTGGATTTGGGAGAAAAATTTATTGAAAGTGATATTTCTGAGGTTAGAAGACACTTACGCTTGAACGAACAAGGTTTTTCTTTTTATACTTCCGATGAAGTAAGCGTATTAGGGTTTGACCCAAAGGCTACTGTAATAGGGTATAAAGGAAATGACCCGACCAATGCTCTTACGGTTAGGGCAAAAGCAAATGGCGCTTCTCGTGAAGGTTATATTCAAGAAATATATTTTATGCTTACCCCGCTTTATGGAAATCGTGTTGTTTCGGACTTATCAAGCAAAGGCTATGAAGAAACCAATAGCAGGAGTTTTCTGGCTAATAATCAATGGACTTTTACAGAGCGCACCTACAAAAAATCAACAATTTATCACAACATAACTGCTGTTGCTACTTTTGGCAGCAAAGGAGAGTGCATGAGTGTTGTGTTTACAAAAACAGTACTTACAGCAACTGAAAGGTTACAAGAAGAAGAACGCAGACAGGCAGAAACGTTAAGGCAACGTGAAGAAGCAGAACGCCAACGCCAAGAAGTGCAACGCAGAGAAGCGGAAGCAATCAGTAACCGCATATCAAATGCTTTCAGTTCTGGCAGTTCGCAAGATACACGACAGGGTAACGCTTCTGCCACCGCTTACGGTATTGCCGCCTCTTTCAACCTCGACGGACGTTTTATCGGTAATGAAAGATTGCCTGTACCCCGATGCGGTAACGAAGATGGCAGGGTTGTTGTTAATATAACGGTTGCCCCTAATGGAAATGTAATGCAGACAGAAATAGGTCGCGGAACAACCATTGAGAGTATTACCACACAAGAGTGCGCCCTTGAAGCAGCAGAACGTGCAAAATTCAATAGAATACAAGGCTCAAACATTCAAAGCGGTACGATTACCTATATTTTTCGTGATACTGGGGCAAACCCCAACCAATCGGATAATGTTCAAGGCCTTTCGCTTGACGGACGTTCACTGATTGGAAGACTGCCTCAACCTGCCTATCGTGGTCAGGAACAGGGACGTATTGTGGTAAATATCACCGTTAATCCAAGCGGTGATGTAATTCGTGCTGAAATTGGCAGAGGCACTACTATTGATAATGTCAATGCGCGTAATTCAGCATTGGAAGCTGCGAAGAAGGCCAAATATAATCGTATTCAGGGAACAAATAATCAGTCGGGAGCAATAACCTATAATTATGGGTTGAGGTAGTAGAAAAATAATGGCGCCGCTGTAACTAAACGTTGAGATAAACAACAACAATATGATAATATGGACAACTTATTCAAATTTGTAATGGTATTGTGAATCGGGGCGGCTATTTTGTCCGTTTTCATTCCGACCAACAGAAAAGTGGAGCGAACTCCAATTTCAGAAACCGTAAAAGAAACCGTAACCCGCAACCGCTCAACATTAGAGCGGAGCATCAGAACAGCCCAAAAACTCTCCAACGAACAAATCCTGCAAAAACTTGAAAAAGAGGTTGGAAAAGAAGCAATTAAATGTTGGGTAGGTATGTTTGGAACAGATACTGAATTGCCTGATGATGGTGAATTTAGTACAATGTATTGGGCGGTGCATAACATTGTTAAAAGCAACTTTACAGACTCAAACAATCAATTTTCTTGGGAACAAGGATTGGCATTTCATGCGTTTGCGAAAGAAAAAGGATACTATGAGAGAAACTACACTTGGATGTATCCTGACGATGACGAATGGAATTATCATTTTCAACAAATGATAACACAGCCGAGAGAAGCAACAGTAAGCGTTCCAGAATCAGGTATGCCACCAGTGCTTACGGATTATACAACATACCTACCCCAATCGTTACCCAAAAAGGACTTTTCTCAAACAAAGTACTCAGATGACTTTGTGAACAAATACAAACTGGACAAAAAGTGCATCAAAACCGCTGCTGATAAAACGTTAGCAGCAAAGTTTGAATTGTTTTTGAGAGAAACGGCAAACTTTATTCAACAAAACATTAATCACTATGACGTTTCGGTATCAAACAAAAAATTGGAGCAATATGCGAATGATATAGCTTCATACAAAGCGTTTACAAGTGCTGATTGTCAAACTGAATTTATGGTAAAGATGGCGGAAGTGGAAAGGAAAATAACAGAAATATCATTAACAAACAGATTATAGTCATGATAACAAAGAATAAAAAGCATTTTCAGTTCCCTTGTTGAATGCGTCTTGTTTGGGCTATTGCTTCTTCCAACGAGACAGGATGCTTCGACATTTCTTGTGCCGCCAATCTTGCGCCTGCTCTCTGCCTGTTCAGGAAGTCGAAAAATTCGTTTGCGTCCCTGAATGACATCTTTTGATTCCCCTCTCTTTCCATCCGTACAGTGGTGTTTCAGTCAATTTGGATTTTCCTTACAAAAGCATCAATAGCATAATATCTGTCATCTTTTGAACACTTTATTATATTTTCAGCGTGTAAATCAGTGGCAACATAATTGCCATATTTTAAGGTTGTTGAAAAACCTGTTTCAACATCAAAGCCGGCCTTTTTATATTGTTGTACAAATTTGTTATAATCTTCAACTGGTAAATTTTTCAATTCGTCGCCGTTAATATACGCCTGTCTTAAAATTGGTATAACGGTTTTATTAGTTTCATGTTCTGTAAACCCAACCAATTCATACTTTGTAGGTGGAAACATGGCATTAAAACCTATTTGTCTACAACAAAATTCAGAAATAGTTGGCTCATCCTGTTGATGCAAATTCATTACTTTCAATACTTTCGTTTCGTCTTTTGGGTCTTCATACACAATTGCTTCCGTACCCTTTGTGCTTAATACTTTCCACTTTTTTACTTCATCCGTAGAAATAAACACATTTTGACGTTTTGCCTGTTCCCTGACTATTTCTTCCTGGAAGATTGGTTCGATACAACTCCGCCATTCCTCATCCAGTAAAATTCCCTCACATTCGGGTCGGACACTAACTGCTTGTAAGCAGGACTGGAAATGCACGCTATCATTTCCTTGTTCATCTCTTTGAAGTTTGAATCTTTTTTCTTTTCCATTGAACTTTATTTTTTTATTTTCAATCAATTCCAAATATTTCTCAATTACCAGTCTGGATGTGTATCTGGATGTTTTTTCATTCTTATTATACCAATCTATCCTTTCCTGCAAACGTCGCTGAAGATTGGTAAAGACATTCTCAGTAAATTTTTGCTGACCGTACCTTTGTCCTGTTCGCTGTTTTTTTCTTTTTTCCGCATTGTCCATTAGGATGCCATTGTTTCGTTCCAAGTCTTATCAACCTGTTTGCCGACAAAAGTATAAAAAATTTCGTTACGAACTTGGTTTTATCTTTTTTATCATCAAAATTTTGATTTATGAGGTTTTTCCCTCAACCCAAATACAAAAACCATTACATTTCAATTATGCCATCAACTTTCTTTTCTGCTTGCATCAATTCGGAGCAGGATAAACAGTAATATTGTAAATCCCCATAGGGATGAACCGCCATAACTGAAAAACGGCAAGGGGATACCGATGACGGGCGTCAAACCGGTTACCATGCCGATATTGACGATGGCATGAAAAAAGAATATCGACACGGTGCCGTATCCATAAACCCTGCCGAAAGCGGTGCCCTGCCTTTCTGCAAGTACAATCAACCGCAATAAAAAAATGCAGTATAGAAGTATTACAAATGACGAACCCCAAAATCCAAATTCTTCGCCAACCATGCAAAATATAAAATCCGTATCATGCTCGGGTACATATTTGAGTTTAGTTTGCGTACCGTTCAGAAAACCTTTTCCTGAAAAACCGCCGGATCCGATTGCGATCATGGACTGGTTGACATTATATCCTGCTCCGGTAGGATCGTTTTCCAATCCCAGCGAGACCCTGATACGTTTCTGCTGATGCGGTTTTAACAATTCGTCGAATACATAATCCACAGAATAGAGAAAACCAACGGAAAGTAGCGCAAAAAGGGCTAACAGCGCATGATGCCGGACAATTGACTTTACCGACCAGGCTGTAAGAAAGAGTGAAAAACAGACAATAAGCGCTATGGCTACCCAAACAAAATTGATGTCCAGAAAAAATGAGGCGATATAGGTTATGATACCGGTAAAAGCGGTGATGCACAAAAAATAATAAGATAACACTTTTTCTTTCAGCACAAACCGTAATACGATACAGATAATCACAAGAATGATACACAAAACAGCCAATTCGTTTACCGGTGTATGGTTCCACATTAAAAATTCATATTTCAACTGAACAATAAAAAACAGAATGGCGCACATGCTTGTTAAAAGCACATATCCCGACATGCCTTCCCTGTAATAGACGAACGATAAAGCCAGAAAAACGATTGCTGTTCCGGCTTCATGCTGTAAAAAAATACATAACATCGGGAAGAGAATCAATCCTGCGGAGATCGAGAAATTCTTGAACTTCAACAAATTAAATTCATGCGAATTCATAAATTTGGCAAGGGCAAGCAATGTGGCAAATTTTGCAAATTCAGCCGGTTGAAAACGAAATGAAGGCGTGATAACCAGCCATGAATGTGATCCTTTTATATCGGGGGCAATAAAAATTGTTATAACCAGCAATAAAATGATAAAACCGTATATAAGATAGGCAAAAGTCTCGAAGAAATGCTTATCAAGCATCATAATCAGGAAGATAAGAACAGCTGACGATCCGATCCATATCAACTGCATACCTGGACGGCCGGAAGTGGCAAACAGTTGCGGATTATCGATATCGTAACTTGCACCGCACACGCACAACCAGCCTGCCGCCACCATGATTAAATACAGCGCGATAGTAATCCAGTCGACTGACTTCCACAAACTTGTCTTTTTATTCGGCATCTTCGTTGTCTTCAACTATTTTTTTTATGTAATTGAGGGATCCGGGTAGCGTACTCCAGTTTATCATCTTGGTTTCAAGCCATCTGTCCCATTCAAGCAGGTCGCCGTATAAATATTTTTCAAGCATCAGTCGTGCCATGGGTATGGCAACGGTTCTGCCGGCACCGCCGTTTTGCACATATACTGCAATGGCTATTTTCGGATTGTTCATCGGCGCAAAGGCAATACAAGCCGAGTGGTCGCGTCCATGCGGGTTTTGTACAGTTCCGGTTTTAGCGCACACCTCAACGCCCGGTAAATTAGCCAAATCCTGACAAGTACCCCACAAGACTGCATTCTTCATTCCTTCGACAACATATTCATAATACTCGCGGTCAATGCCTGTAGGTTTCGGTGTCCTGTATTGCGCTTCTAAAGGCATATCCTGTATTTCGCGTACTACATGAGGTGTTATATAATGACCACGATTGGCAATGGTTGCAGCAAGGTTGCATATCTGCAAAGGCGTGGCATTTATTTGTCCCTGCCCAATTGCAATCGAAATGATATTGCTTGATGCCCATCGCCTGTTCTTCAGGATAAAATCGTAATACTCGCTGTTTGGGATAAATCCGCCATTTTCACCGGGTAAATCAACACCGACCGGAACGCCAAAACCCATCTTTGCCATATAACTTCGCCATACATTATATGCTTCCTGGACTGTCGGATAACGCGGATTTCTATCCAGCATATCATGAAGTCCCCAGCAATAAAACGAATTGCAGGAAGTCGATAGGGAACCAAGTACATTAAGTGGCGAATAATGACCGTGACAGGCAGGATGTCCTCCAAGAAAAGTATACCCGAAGTTACATGGGTATACTTTCTCTTTCGTTATGACGCCATCCTGTAAATAGATTAATGCCTGCGCCGGTTTAAACGTTGAACCGGGGGAATAATCAGCCTTGATGGAACGGTCAAACAATGGTTTCTGCTGATCGCGTTCCAACAATCGAAAATTCTGTCTTAACTGATTTTCGTTCAGCAGACTGGGATCATAAGTGGGCGAAGTCACAAGACAGATTATTTCGCCGGTTGCGGGTTCTATCATCACGATGGAACCCAATTTATTCTGCATGATTTTTTCGCCGAAGGCTTGTAACTCCATGTCGATTGACAGGGTGATATTTTTCCCTGAAACCGGCGCCACATCATTCTTGCCTTCTTCAAACTTGCCTTTGATACGACCTCTGGAATCACGTAACATGATCTCCACTCCTTTCGCGCCGCGCAGGATTTTCTCGTACGAGCGCTCGACGCCCGTACGACCGGTATAGTCGCGTTGAACATAATAATCGTCGTTCTCGATGTCGTCCGAGTTTACTTCGTTGACGTATCCCAGCACATTGGCGGCATTCGAGCATCCATATTCGCGCAATGCACGGTTACGAATATAAAATCCGGGAAACCTGTACAGTTTTTCCTGTAAAACGCCATAATTGCTCTCAGGCAACTGATCCATGAATACTTGTGCCGTATTTGGCGAATAACCGGGTGTCTTTATCCGGTTTTTAAGTTCCGTCATCCGTTCATCAAACTTTTCTTTTGTAATGCCTATCGTCTTGCAAAAATCAACCGTATCAAATGGTTGTATTTCGCGTACTACCGCCATCACATCATACGAAGGCTGGTTGTACACAAGCAAGTTACCATATCGGTCATAAATCATCCCGCGCGAAGGATAAAGTGTTCGCCGCTGAATTGCATTACTGTCAGCCCATTTCTTATAATCGTCGCTCACAACCTGCAGAAAAAAAAGACGGGCGAGAAAAACAAGCATAACGACGATAATGGCACCGCTAATAATATAACGGCGGTTGTAATATGTATAATTCAATCTGTTGTTTTCCATTTTTTCTTATTCCCCAGATTAAAAGCCTCAGTAATAAACATCAGTAACATAGTAAGCAGCATGCTCGAAATCATGCGGGTAAACATCAACCATGGCTGAAAGAAACTGAACGATTCGATTGAAAACAGTATCACATGATGGAGCATAACCATAATCAGCATGTAACGGATAAACTTGCTCAATCCCAATAATCGGATGGAAGGCACGCTTCGAGCGGTCAATTCTTTCATATCTACAAACTGTTCTAATAAAGGGTTACGAACAAAGCCGATAAACGAACAGGAGGCGGCATGAAGCCCCATCGTATTTGAAAATATATCTATGATCAAACCGAGTAAAAAAGACAGGATGATCAAGCCGGTTCGTGATAAATCAATCCTGAATTTTAGTATTACATATATATACAGGAATGGCGTCACGATTCCAAACAAGTGTATATTATTTATTACAAGCGTCTGAAGCGCCACAAATACAATAAAATATATGATTTCCCGAAACCTTCTGATCATTCTTCCTAATATCTAATTTCTAATTTCTATACGCTAACCACTAATCATTTTTTCTCGCCTCCCGTTCAATCTCTTTTTGCTCATTCTGCAACCGGTTATCAATGACAGATAATACAAACAACGAATGAAAATCTGTTGCGAGACGCACTTTCAACGAATAAAACTTATCATCAGTCTGTTTATTGAACGATTCTATCGTGCCAACCATGATACCGGGGGGGAATACATCCGAATAACCGCTGGTCTCTATCGTATCACCTATATGAAAAATAGCGTGGGTCGCAATCTGGTCGAGATATGCAAATTTCGGATCATCGCCTTTCCATGAGAGGGAACCGGAAAAATTGGCATGACGAATTTTACAACTCATCCGGGATTTCATATTCAGCATCGACATGACCACAGATAATGTGTTGTTGACGTTCGTTACAGTACCCACAATGCCTTGTGGAGAAATGACGCCCATATCGGGACGAATGCCGTCTCTTGCGCCTTTATTGATGGTAATGTAATTATTCGGATAACGGACACTGTTATTAACCACATAAGCTGTAATAGACTGATATCTAAAGTTCCGCAATACGGTATCATTCAAAAACACCTGACTGAAAGCCGTCGTGTCGGCTGTTTTCATATTCATCTGTTCGCGTAACCTGATGACTTCCATTTCGAGCAGGCTGTTTCGTTCAAGCAATGCCTGGTTTACATTTTGCAGGTCAAAATAAGAAAAAAAAGTACCGGATACTGTCAATAGTCGTCCCGTAATCGCATTTGCCGAACTTAGCATGATATTCTGCTGATAGGGATTGTTTCGATAAATCAATACAAACGAGACTATTTCACAGAAAATGAACAAAAACCAATGTCTCTTAGTAACGATGAATGCCAGTAGTTTTTGCATGATATAAAAAGTTTAACTCTTATAGAGGAAATTATATTTATTCAAATGCTTCAGGGCAACGCCGGTACCGCGCGCTACGGCGCGAAGCGGGTCTTCCGCAACATGAAACTTAATATTGATTTTATCGGTTAAACGCTTTTCCAATCCGCGCATCAGAGCACCTCCGCCTGTAAGATGAATACCGTTGCGAACAATATCGGAATATAACTCCGGAGGCGTATTTTCTAACGTGTTCATGATTGTCTCTTCAACTTTAATGATAGATTTATCCAAACAGTTAGCAATTTCCTGATGTGAAATGGGTACTTCAATCGGCAATGAAGTCATTTGATGGGGACCGTGAACAACAAAGGCGGCTGGTGGATTGTCTAATGACGTAAGTACGGAACCTACATTAATTTTTATTTTCTCCGCCGTGCGTTCACCGACTTTCATATTATGCTGACGTTTCATATATTCCACAATATCTTGTGTGAAAACATCGCCGGCTATTGCAATGGAGGTCTTTGTCACAATGCCTCCCAACGAAATAACCGCTACTTCGGTAGTACCCCCGCCTATATCAACAACCAATTGTCCTTCAGGTGCTTCCACGTCAATCCCGATACCGACGGCAGCAGCCATCGGCTCGTCGATCAGATAGACTTCACGTCCGCCTGCACGCTCGGACGAATCCCTGACGGCACGGCGTTCCACTTCGGTAGCGCCGGACGGCACACAGATCACAATGCGCAAAGGCGGAGAAAACCAGTGGTTTCTGAAATTCAACATCCTGATCATGCCACGTATCATCTGCTCGGCAGCATAAAAATCGGCTATCACTCCATCGCCAAGCGGACGTATTGTTCGAATATTGTCATGCGTTTTTTCATACATCAACCGTGCCTGTTCGCCAATCGCCAGTACTTTATCCGTCCGTCTGTCCAACGCCACAACCGATGGCGCATCAAGCATGATTTTATCATCGCAGATTATGATCGTGTTAGCCGTTCCGAGGTCAATTGCTATATCTTTTGTAAAAGAAAATAAAGCCATCTTTTTTGAATTATGAATTATGAATTATGAATTTTTTTGAGTTAATAATCAATATGTATTTAGTAATCAGTGTTTAAAATGTCGGATACCGGTCTTGACCATACACATGTCATGTTCATCGCAGTAGGCAACCGACAGTTTATCATTGATCGAGCCGCCGGGTTGGATGACAGCGGTAATACCCGCCCCGTCAGCTATTTCCACACAGTCGGGGAACGGGAAAAAAGCATCTGAAGCCATGACGGCTCCTTGCAGGTCGAAATGGAATGAACACGCTTTCTCAATTGCCTGTTTTAAGGCATCTACCCGTGATGTTTGCCCAATCCCGCTGGCGCACAACTGTTTATTCTTAACAAGTGTGATCGCATTCGACTTGCTGTGCTTCACCAGTTTATTTGCAAACAGCAAGTCGGAAATCTCCGAATCGGCAGGCTTCCTGATTGTCAGACACTCCAGATCGTCGGCTGTCTGAATACTTACATCGCGTTCCTGTACCAATACGCCGTTCAGCAGGGAACGGAATTGTTTTGAGGAAGTTTCCGGTAAACAGCATTGCTGTTTTTCCTTCAAATTATCCGGCATGTTTCGTTTCAGGATGATGCGGTTTTTTTTCTGCATTAACACTTCCAATGCGCCCATTGTATAATCCGGCGCTATGATCACTTCAAAAAATATTTTGCTTATTTCTTCCGCCGTCACCGCATCAATCGCTTCGTTAGTAATCAGGATACCTCCGAAAGCCGATACCGGATCGCAGGCTAATGCGTCTTTCCACGCCTCAAGTAAGGTTTCGCGTGATGCAATGCCGCACGCATTGTTATGCTTCAGGATTGCAAAAGTCAACTCGTCGAACTCGTCAATCAGGCTGACAGCAGCGTCGATATCCAACAGGTTGTTGTATGATATTTCCTTTCCGTGCAGTTTCTCGAACCATTTATTGAAATCACCGTAAAAGACACCTTTCTGGTGTGGATTTTCACCGTAGCGCATCATATAAGCATCATCGGCTGCTGCACGGAATGCGGACATGTCAACCTCGTCAAAATAATTAAAGATAGCGCTGTCGTAACCGGATGTGACGGCAAAGGCTTCTCTTGCAAAAAAATGACGTTCGATGAGCGTTGTTCTGGCGCCGTTTTCTTCCAACAGGTTCATGAATGGTGAATATTGCTTCTGAGAAGCGATAATCACTACATCCTTACAGTTTTTAGCAGCAGCCCTAATCAGCGAAATACCGCCTATGTCAATTTTTTCAATAATAGCCGCTTCATCTGCTCCCGAAGCAACCGTTTCCTTAAACGGATATAAATCAACGATGACCAGATCAATTGCAGGAATGTCGAATTGGTTGGATTGAATCTGATCGTTTTCGTTATCGCGGCGGGAAAGTATGCCGCCAAAAACTTTTGGATGAAGGGTTTTTACACGACCGCCAAGAATGGAAGGATAACCGGTGAGCGTCTCAACCGCTTCGCAGGGTATTCCCAATGATTCAATAAATTGTTGTGTTCCTCCTGTTGAAACAAACCGGACGCCTTCCGCATGAAGTTTTTGAAGTATTGTATCTAATCCTTCTTTATGATAAACCGAGACCAATGCCCGTTTTATCTTTGTATAATCTTCCATATTACTTCTTCTTTTTTAAGTCGTGCAAAAGTAGCGTTTTTTTTTGTAAAGACATACTATTTAACGAAAATATTTTTTACAACAAGACTTATATCAAAATCTTGTCAAAATACTGAAAACTGAAAACTACCCCACCAGATTTTTAAATTTACTGAATATTTTATCTTTTATAGATTGATTGGGTTGAAAGTTGGGTGAAACCTCAAGCCGGCGTATTGACGATTTCTCGTCAGCGGATAAGGTTTCCGGAATATAAACGCTTACATTAACGAGTAGATCGCCTGTGCCATATCCGTTCAACGAAGGTAAACCTTTTCCGCGTAAACGCAGTATTTTTCCCGGTTGTGTTCCCGGTTCAATTTTCAATTTAGCGCGTCCATCTACGATAGGCACTTCGACCGTATCCCCCAAGATAGCTTGCGGAACGGATAATAACAGATTATATACCAGATCGTTTTCGTCACGTATCAATTCTTTATCCGGTTCTTCTTCAATGACAATGAGCAAATCGCCATGGATACCGCCAAAACGCGCTGCATTTCCTTTTCCACGAACAGACAGTTGCATCCCGTCCATGACGCCAGCTGGTATATTTATTTCAATCACCTCGTCATCGCGTACAATGCTTTCGCCATAACAGACCGGACATTTCTTCGTTATTATTTTTCCCTGACCATTACATGAGGTACACACGGATTGTGTTTGCATCTGTCCAATAAACGTGTTCTGAACGCGTGTCACATAGCCGTTACCACGACAAGTCTGACAAGTAGTAATGCTTTTATCATCTTCCGCCCCGCTGCCTTGACATTTTTTACAGGGAACTTGCTTTTTCACTTTTATCTTCTTTTCTACCCCGTTCGCTACTTCTTTTAACGTCAATTTTACTTTCACACGAAGGTCCGACCCCCGTTGCGTCGCACGACCACCTTTCCCCGAACGTCCGCCAAAACCACCGAAACTACCAAAACTGCCGAAACCGCTGAAATGGCCACCAAACAAATCGCCAAACTGATCAAAAATATCCTCCATTGACATTCCACCGCCACCAAAGCCGCCTCCTGCTGCTGAACTGCCAACCCCGGCATGTCCAAACCGGTCGTAACGCTCACGCTTATCTTGATTACTCAGCACGTCGTATGCCTCTGCCGCCTCTTTGAATTTTTCTTCTGCCTCCTTATCTCCTGGATTTTTATCGGGATGGTACTGAAGTGCCATTTTCCGATATGCCTTTTTAATCTCCTCGGCAGAAGCATCACGATTAACGCCCAAGATTTCGTAATAGTCTCTTTTGTTCATCTTCTTTTTATTAATGATTATACTCCAACAACCACCTTGGCGTAACGAATCACTTTCCCGTTTAGTAAATATCCCTGCTGTAAGACATCAATAATTTTTCCTTTTTGTTTTTTTTCTTTGGCTGGTAATTGCGAAACGGCTTCATGCAGGTCTGTGTCCAAAGGAAGTCCAACTGTTTCAATGGGTTGTAATCCTTTTGATTCCAAAAATTTATGGAGCTTTCTGTGAATCAACTCCACTCCTTCTCGTATGGCCACCATATCGGTAGCTTCGGTAAAGCTCTCTTGGGCCATACCAAAATCATCCAAAACGGGAAGAATTCCCTGAATCATCTCTTCACCTGCTGTTTTCACTAAGTCAAGACGTTCACGAGAGGTTCTTCTTCGGTAGTTATCAAACTCAGCCACCAAGCGCAAATATTTGTCGTTTAGTACATCAAACCTTTGCTGAAGTGAATCAAAATCAGATTTCATAATGGTTGGCAACTCTTGACAATCAGGCTGCAATTCAGGGATCTCTGAGTCTGATTCATTGGAATTTGAGTGCAATTCATTCGAATCTGTGTGTAAATCATTGAGATTTTCTATTTGAATAACCTCACCATCAGGAGCGTTTGTATTGATTTCTTCTTTGTTATTCTTCATTAGTTTATTTATGAAAAAATGTTTAGTTCATTATCAGCCCGCAAAGATAACGCTTTTGTATCTATATTTGCACATAAAATTAATCTTATTGGAACGCTTTGCCAATTTTCTTTTAACTGCAGATATCTGGTCGCCCGAAATGGTGGCCATACTTATTGGAACCGGTTTTGTTGTGGGCTTTATCAACACCATTGCAGGTTTAGCATCTGCCATTTCTTATGCTCTTTTTATGGCAATGGGAATGCCTGTTAACGTTGCTAATGGCACCACTCGCCCCGGAGTATTGCTTCTCTTTTTAATCAATTCATTTCTTTTTAAAAAAGCCGGGGTACTTCCTGTCCGCACCTCTATTCGAGTGGGAATTCCAATTGCCATTGGATCTTTTGCAGGAGCATTGTT
>Ga0082212_10008565_pt1 | contig 13335 bp, 8 predicted proteins | sample TergutNt197P3_FD_71548 | JGI IMG/M metagenome (GOLD analysis project Ga0082212, IMG submission 71548) | Neocapritermes taracua P3 segment gut microbial communities from Petit-Saut dam, French Guiana - Nt197 P3 | ecosystem: Host-associated > Arthropoda: Insects > Digestive system > Gut ... | reverse complement strand
CCTCTACCACCTCGGGATGAGTGGTCGATCCTTCATGGGCCGGACGCAGATTGACAAGGTTTGGCTTAATAGATACTGCATCGCCTGCCTTCAAATGTAAAGCAATATCTGATGCCGCCAATGCATCATATGTATTTTTTATAATGTCTTTGCCATAGTTAACGACTATCATTTGGTTTCACCATTACAATATATCACATAAGGACAAACAGGAGCGGGTTACCGTCCCCTTTGTTCTTTAAAACACAAAAAGAACCGTCCCCGTTGTGTTTCACATTTCACAAAACGACCTTTCTTATTTCACACAACGGTCTCTCTTATCAAAGACTTTCAAGGGAAATGCTGTATAATTGATTTGATAGATAGGAGGTATGCCCCATGAAAAGAAGAATCAGCTTTTGGCGTTTAATATGCATCACCGCTGTATTGTCCCTGTGCATCTTTATGTTTGCCGGCTGCGGCGGCGGCGCTGGCGGCGGCGGCGAGGGGGTCAAGGAAGACCCGCCTGAAGCCCAGACGGAAGAAACTGAACAGGCAGAGCCAAAAGAAAAACCCCCGGCTGACGCAGAGTTGTTTGACGAGTTTGCGGACGAGCTGTTTACAACATGGGTCTCGGAAGATGATATTTCGCTCAACTATTCCCTTTCAGATCCTGCCGCTTACGGAGTTGAGGCGCCTCCTGTGCCTACCTTTGGCAAAGTAGGGAACAAAGAATACCTGGAAGAGGGCAATAAAGAAAACAAAGAACTTACAGACAGGCTGAAGGGTTTCACGTACAGCGAGCTGCGGCCGGACCAGCAGATCACTTACGATATCCTTATGAGAAGCCTTGAATTGTCAAAGACGCTTATGGGCAATGAAGCCGGCATACTGTACTATCTCAGCGATATTTCCCCTGTCAGGGGGCTCCAGATGCAGCTGCCGACAATGCTGGCGGAATACCATTTCTACACATCGTCTGATATCGACAGGTACCTTCTTCTTCTGGAAGATACCGGGCGCTTGTTTGATGAGCTGATTGAAATCGAGTATGAACGTGCCGAGCGCGGCCTGATGCTCGAAGCACATGACGTCGACTCCATCATCAAGATGTGCGAAGATTTTTTGAAAGAGCGGGAAGAAAACCTTTTGATCGCGGTATTCGATGACAAAATAGACAATTACGACGGCCTCACGGAAGAGCAGCGTGAAGAGTATAAGGAAAAAAACCATGAGTTGATTATCTCAAGTGTTTTGCCCGCTTACGAAGCGTTGCAAAAAGCGATGGAGGAATTGCGTGGCGAGGGTGTGCGCCCGAGCACGATGCTGGCCTTGCACGACGGCTTTGAGTTTACCCAGGCGTATCTGCAGCACCGCACCGGTTCAGACAAAACAATCGAGGAAATGGGCTATCTGCTTATGGAAGCGCTGTTTGATACAGACGAAAGGCTGATGATACTGCTCGATTCATATGAAGAGCTTTACGATAAGTACATGGACAACAAACTTGGCGAGATCCCTGAGGATACGCCGGAAAACTATTTGCGGAAGCTTGAAATAGCTATCAAGAAAGACTTCCCTTCCGGGGTATTTTTGGACTATACCGTAAGGGAGGTCCACGAGAGCATGCAGGAGGCTGAGTCCGTCGCGTTTTACCTGACCCCGCCGATCGACAGCTATTATGACAATGTCATCTATAAAAACCCCTCCAAGATCTACGACAATCTGTCGCTCTTCACTACGCTGGCGCATGAAGGGTATCCAGGCCATATGTACCAGATGGTTTACAACCTGCAGTCTTCCCCGCCCCCCCTGCGCACGGAGCTTTGGCCTGCGGGGTATGTCGAAGGCTGGGCGACTTATGTTGAGATGGAAAGCTATTATTATGCGGGGCTTGATGTACTTGAAGCTGAAGCGGCGCAGCAATTGAATCTGCATTACCTGCTGTTCCAGGGCTGGATCGACCTTGGCATCAACGGTATTGGCTGGGATATGGAAACGCTTGCCAAGGCGTGTGAAATGGTGCTTGGCATCACTGACAGTAGTGTGGTTGAGGAAATCTTTAATTCTGTTACCGGCGACCCGTTTTTGTCGATGCCATATGCTTTAGGCTATTTGGAATTCCTTTCGCTGCGGGATGAGGCAAAGGAGAGTCTGGGTAACGACTTTGTGCTTATGGAATTCCACCGCTTTATCCTTGACTTTGGCCCCGCGCCCTTCGAGCTGATCCGCAGCCATATGCAGGAATGGATCGAGGGGCAGTCCGGCGAGTATGCCGACGCCGCGTGATGGTCTTAAGTGAAACAATGCCAGAAGCAGTGTGACTGTTGTGGTATTATGCCGACGCCGCGTGATGGTCTTAAGTGAAACAATGCCAGAAGCAGTGTGACAGTTGTGGTATTATGCCGACGCCGCGTGATGGTCTTAAGTGAAACAATGCCAGAAGCAGTGTGACAGTTGTGGTATTATATTACCCGGATAGAGGCGGGTAATGAAAAGGGTAGTTTTTGTAATACTGTTTGCGGCGATGTTTTTTTTGCCGGCGGAAGGCGTGTCAGCTGAGCCCGGCGCCGGTTTCTATATCCGGGATTTTCATGCTGAGGTCGTTGCCGGCCCCGACCGCAGCTATGACGTTGTTGAAACGATAGATGTCTGGTTCGAGGAGCCTTCGCATGGGATCGTCCGTAAGATCCCTTCATGGTCATGGCTTGAGAAGTTCACGATAACAGGTTTTCAGGCTGTGGGCGATCCATATACCCTGGAAGAAGGCGGCCTTCTAAGTATAGGTGATCAGGAGACCCTTATTACCGGGCCGAAGACCTATACGCTCAAATATACGCTTGTATACTATGCCGATGAGGCGCCGGATGCGGATCACTTTATTATGAATCTCATCGACACGGAATGGGCTGTGAGGATCGATAATTTTTCAGCGCGCGTCACTTTGCCTGAATCTGCGGTCGTCGAAGAATTCACGCTTACGAGCGGAGCGTCAGGTAAAGCCGCAGGCGATCTGGCGGACGTAACGATATCGGGCAATATAATAACGGTAGAAGGCCTAAAGGGGCTTGGGGAATGGGACGGGGTCACGCTGGAGGCAAGGCTCCCCAAGGGCACATTCTACGCCGCCGCGGCATGGGCGCCCGCGCTGGAGGTGAAAGAGCTTGATATTTCCGTTGATATAGACGAATACGGGCTTATGAGGGTCGAGGAAAGCTATACGGCAAAGGTCAACAGCGCCCTGGTTTTCGACCGGCATGTCTCCGGGTTTGCAGGCATAAGAAAAAGCAATATCACTACGTATAAGCTGAGCGGGGACGGGGCAGCCCCGGAGCTCATAGACAACTTCACAGTAGCGCAGAGTGAAGCCGGGAATATAAGCATGAAAGGCCCGGACGGCAGTGTGGCCTACGGGGAGGACGTCTTGGATCTGAGCGGCTGCGTCGGGCAGACGGTCAGCTTTTCGGTAAGCTACACGCTGGAAAACAGGCTGCGTGAAAGCACAGGTGACGTCGGTTTCTACCTTCAATTGATGAAGGGCTACTATACCGAAATGCGTGTAGACAGGCTGGAAGTTTCGATCGACGCGCCGTTTGACATACTCCGGCTGTATGGGGGCGGGGGCGGGACGCTGCGCGAGATACTGGGCGAGCCGGCCATCACAGGAGGCGCGCTGTCCGCGCAAAATATAGAACCGTTCGAAAACCAGGACATAAGCTATGTAGTTGAATTCAAGGGCGCGGGGTTTGTGCGGAGGGCAAATACGATAGACATGGCGCTGCCAATAGCCCTGCTTTGCGTAATGCTTGTCGTCCTGTTTTTCGCCCTATTGCACAAGAGGGAAAAGCCGGTCGTGCCTGTCATAGGTTTCTATCCTCCTGAGGGGATGAACCCGGCTGAGATAGGCTATGTCATCGACGAAAGGGTGACGGGGAGGGACGTTACCTCGCTGATATACTTCTGGGCGTCGCATGGGCACTTGAAGATCGAGATCGTCAGCGACAAAAAATACGTGCTTCATCACCTCTCGGATCTTGATGACGGGCACGCGGGCTACGAGCGTGATATGTTCTCGTCACTTTGGGGGTTTGGAAGTGGACGGCATTCGGTAACGAGTGAAGAGCTCAAGGACAGGTTTTATCCTGTAGTAAAAGCTGCCGCCGGGTCTGTGAAAAAATCGTTTTCCGGCGAGCGCGGGCTGTACCGGAAAGGCCGCAGCCCTATCGTAGCGACCTCTTTCTTTATCATGTGCATCGGTTTCACAGCGTTCACAATGATAGGGCAGTTCGTGGACCATATAGCAGGCGTATTCCCTGTGCGCCCCCTGTTTGGCGCCGACAAAAGATTTGGCGAATATGAAAATGATTTTTACCTGATGTTTATCATCGTCCTTTTTTCACTGCTGGCAACTTTATTCCTGGCGACGAATTTTTACCGGAGCGACCGTGCCTTGAAAAGCGCGGCCGGGGCGGTAAGGCGGATGGCCTGTCTGGCTCTTGGGGCCGCAGGGATAGCGCTCTTTACTCTTGTATGCGGAGACGGCAAAGTGCTCCTTACGATGTCTGCCGCGGTATCGGCGTCTTCGCTTTTCATCACCGTGAATTCCCTGCCGTTCATTGCAAGGCTGTCGGATTTCGGGATACACGCAAGAGGGCTGTGCCTGGGCTTCAAGTCTTTTTTGATGGCGGCGGAAAAACAGCGTTTGGAATTGCTGCTGGATGAAAACCCGGACTATTACTACAATATCCTGGCATATGCCCAGGTACTGGGCGTCTCAAAAATCTGGCAAAGGAAATTCGACCGCCTTGCGGAGAGCCCGTCAAGCTGGCTTTTCGGCTCCGGCGTCGATCAGATGAGAAACAGCAGTGCCTATACCATGAACAACATGACGAACAGGATCGGCCGCCGGCACGGGCGCCGGTAGACAAAGGACGATTCAGACAGAAGGGGACGGCAGGCTGTGCGAAAACTGCCTGGCGGCAAGCACGGATTAGACTGTACCCCTGAGTTTTGCGTATTTTTTACGTTTGTGTTTGGTTTTTCGCGTGCTTTGGCTCTAAAATAGGCCGTTTTTTCCATAATAAGGAAGATACGCTAACTGCATCTTACATTAATAGAATAAATATACATTTTCATCGTGCACAAGTGGAAAATTTACGCAAAAGTCGAGGTATAAATCTAGTAAAGCCATTTATTGTGCAATAGGCCGACTTGGAATGCCAGGTTTTCACACAACCTGCCGGTTCTTACTAGATTTTAATCACCTGTTTTGCACCGATTTTCCACTTGTGTTTAATTTTCAGCGTGGTTTTGCCTTGAAACAGGCCATTTTTGCCACAACATGGAAAAAATACTGACTATATATTGGAATTTTGGTATAAATGAACAAAAAAATCGTACACAAGTGGAAAATCGGTGCAAAATGCAAGGTCAAAATCTAGAGACACAATCAAACGCAATCAAATTGCATGACGCTGCGGCCGCAGCAGCAAGCCGATCGAGTAGGAGACCAATGCAGCCAAACCCACCAAAGCGGCAATAAAGTCAGCCGTCAGCCGGTCAGGTGACGGTCGAGGCCGCCGGCGACAAAGCCCTCATCTTGATGCAGCCCTCGGCGGTCTCACCTTCTTCTAATGACCCCTCTTCCCCCGGCAACCCCTCTTCACCCAGCGGTTCTGCTTTTATCTGCATCAAGAAACAGAAGTCGGTTTATTCGCGGCTGCAGGCAGGGAGAACCGTCCACCATCCCCATTGTCTTTATTCCAGCACAAAAAGAACCGTCCCCGCTGTGTTATAATACGTTGAATCCGCAACGTATTTCAGTGGATGCTGTTATGGGGTGATCCCGGATAAGGATAAGTGCTGATATGTATTTAAAGGAAGAAGACAGGATTTGGATCGCTACCGGTAAGGATGGCGCCGAGCCCATTTATATGCTGCCGAAGATGATGACGCGGCATGGGCTGGTGACGGGGGCGACAGGCACTGGCAAGACGACGACCATCAAGGTCATGGCGGAAGCGTTCAGCGAGATGGGGGCGTCGGTCTTCATCGCGGACATCAAGGGCGATGTGTCGGGGATGTGCATGCCGGGCGAGCCGGGTACGACTGTCGATGAACGCGTGAAGAGCATGGGCATCCAGGGGTTCACTTTCACCGGGTTCCCTGTGCGGTTTTTCGATCTGTACGGCAGTAAAGGCATCCCTGTCAGGACTACCGTATCCAGCATGGGCCCGCTTCTCCTTGCGCGCATCCTGGGGCTGAACGACACCCAGGCGGGCGTTTTGCAGATCATATTCAAAGTCGCCGACGACAACGGCCTGCTGCTTTTGGATTTCAAGGATCTCAGGTCCATGGTGCAGTTCGCGGGGGAGAACGCCAAATCGTTCACTACGCAGTACGGCAATATCACGACCGCGAGCGTTGGCGCTATCCAGCGAAGCCTGTTGGCGCTTGAATCAGCCGGCGGCGACATCTTCTTCGGGGAGCCGGAGCTGGATCTTAAAGACTGGCTGGCTGTCGAAGGCCAGGGGCAGGGCGTAATAAACATACTTGATTGCGTTACCCTGTTCCAAAACCCGCTTCTATACTCGACTTTCCTCCTTTGGATGCTCTCCGAGCTCTATGAGATCATGCCGGAGGTCGGCGACCTGGACAAGCCGAAAATGGTCTTTTTCTTTGACGAGGCGCATCTTTTGTTCAATGACGCGCCCAGGGCCCTGCTGCAAAAGATCGAGCAGATTATCAGGCTTATACGCTCAAAGGGCATCGGCATATATTTCATTTCCCAAAGCCCCGCGGATATCCCAAACACGGTCCTTTCGCAGCTCGGCAACAAGATCCAGCACGCGCTTAGGGCATATACGCCAAACGACCAGAAGGCGATCAAGGCCGCGGCGCTCTCCTTCAGGCCAAACCCGGATTTTAACAGCGAGACTGCTATCAGCGAACTGTCTACAGGTGAAGCTTTGGTCTCAGCGCTGGATGAAAAGGGGGCGCCGCAAATGATAATGCGCGGTTTCATCCTGCCGCCAAGGTGCAGTTTCGGGGTCGCGGGGCCGGAGCTGATCGACCAGATCACAAAGAGTTCGCCGCTCTATACAAAGTACAGCCAGTCCTTTGACAGGTATTCCGCTTATGAGGCCCTGGACGAAATGGCGCAAAGGCAGCAGCGGGAGCGGGAGCAGGAAGCCACGGAAGCCCAGCGCCAGAAGGAAAAGGCGCAAACGGAAAAAGCCGCCGCAAAGCCAAAGCCGAAGACAAGCAGCAAAAGCTCCACCGCGTTTGACAGGGCCCTGTCCAGCAGCATGTCGCAGATCGGCAGATCCGTAAGCCGGGAGATCGTGCGGGGGATATTCGGGACGAGCAAAAAATAAACTTTGCGCTTCGGCGGCAGAATAAGCAGGAAAGAAGGGGAATGCCCGGGCTATGCCTGGAACAGCAGGAAAGATGGAGAATGCCGGGCTATGCCTGGAAAAGCAGGAAAGATGGAGAATGCCGGGCTATGCCTGGAAAAGCAGGGAATAAGGGGAACAGCAGGAAAAGGAGAGATGAAGAGTGGATATTGAAAAGTATAGGGTAAGCGGGGATGCGGTAATAAGTCTGGCCGATCATGACACAGGGGACACTGGCGGCTTTGGCTCTTCAAAGGATACAAAAGAATTGCTGAAAAGGAACATCGAGCTCATTTCAGAACTCCAAAACAGGTTCTACGCCGAAGGGAAAACGGGGCTTCTGATCGTTTTCCAGGCGATGGACGCCGCCGGGAAAGACAGCGCCATCAAGCATGTCATGACGGGCGTCAACCCGCAGGGCGTTGGTGTGTATAATTTCAGGAAGCCGTCGGTGGAAGAGCTGGCCCATGATTATCTGTGGCGCGCGGTAAAGGTGCTCCCGGAACGCGGAAAGATAGCTATTTTCAACCGTTCACATTATGAGGACGTCCTCATCGGCAAGGTACGCAGGCTGTACGAAAACTACAACCTCCCCGACCGCTGCAAGACCGATGATACGATTGCGAAACGGTATGTGCATATACGCAATTTCGAAGACTATCTGTGGGAAAACGGGTATGTTATCCTGAAATTCTTTTTGCATATGTCCAAAGACACGCAGCGGAAGCGGTTTTTGGAACGCATCGATGTGAAGGACAAGAACTGGAAATTCTCCGAGGCTGATATCGCGGAACGGAAATACTGGGATGATTATATGGAAGCGTACGAATCGGCGATCAACGCTACATCCTCTGAACAGAACCCATGGTATATTGTCCCCGCCGACAAAAAATGGTTTTCGAGGGTGGTCATTTCGGAGGTGTTGCTTGACGCCATGAAAACGATCGATCCGCAGTACCCCGTTATTTCGCCGGATCATGAAGCCGAGCTGGCCGGGTTCAAGCAGCAGCTGGTCGAAATGGACTGAGTGGCGCGCTATGGATGTTTTACATTTTTTCCGGGAAATGATACAGGCCCAAAAACGCGGCGAGGCTGCGGGCATCTGTTCTGTATGCAGCGCGCACCCGCTGGTACTTGAAGCGGCGATGGAGCGGGCGGCTGAGCTTGGCAGGCCTCTGCTTTTGGAAGCGACCGCAAACCAGGTCAACCAGTTTGGCGGCTATATGGGCATGGAACCCGAAGGGTTTTGCGAGATGGCGTATGGCGTCGCGGATCGCTGCGGGCTTGGCAGGGAATCTTTGATCCTTGGCGGTGACCATCTCGGGCCTGTCCTGTGGCTGGGGGAGAACGAAGGGGAGGCTATGGAAAAAGCGGTGGAGCTGGTCCGGCGGTTCGCCTCTGCCGGGTTTTCCAAGATCCATATAGATACCAGCATGTATCTGAAAAGCGACGACCCCGGGGCGCCTTTGCCCGTAACAGACGTTGCAAGGCGCGCGGCGATGCTCTGCAAAGCCGCGGAGAAGGCGGCGCCAAATCCGCCGGTATATGTCATCGGGAGCGAAGTGCCCCCTCCAGGCGGGGCGACGGAAAACGAGGAATCCATCAATATCACTACCGTCGGATCTCTGTGTGAAACCATAGATTGTTTTATGGAAGCTTTTTACCGGGACGGCCTTGAGGATGCGTGGAGGCGGGTGATCGCTGTGGTGGTCCAGCCCGGAGTTGAATTCTCGGACAACAGTGTGACCCTGTACGACCGGGACAAAGCCGCAGGACTGACGGACTATGTATGCGGCATTGATTCCATCGTGCTTGAAGGGCATTCTACCGACTATCAGCCCGCGGCGCTTTTGACAGAGATGAAAGAGGACGGTATCGCTATCCTTAAAGTCGGGCCGGCTCTGACTTTCGCGCTGCGTGAAGGGCTGTTTGCCCTTGAGCAGATAGAACGCGCGATGTACCTTACAGAGCCTTATGGCGGATACAGCGGGTTTTCGCCTTCGCTTGAAGAAGCCATGCTTGAAAACCCCTCCTACTGGGTCTCGCACTACCACGGATCAAAGCAGGAGATTGCTTTAAAACGCAAATACAGCCTCTCTGACAGGTGCCGGTACTATCTGACGGACGGGCGCGTAATTGAGGCTGTGCAAAAGCTGCAAAAGAACCTGGCGCGCGGGATACCTCTGGGCCTGCTCATGCAGTACATGCCGAAGCAGGCGGAGGGAGTGCTATCAGGCCGGCTTCTGCCTGACGCTTTGAGCCTGGCCAAAGCGAAAGTCAAAGATGTGCTCGACACCTATGACGCGTGAACATCAGAGCTTGCCTGATCCGGTCAAGCCCTTCCGGGCAGAACCTGTCTACGGCGAACAATAACGCTCCGTCAACAGGCGTCAGCATCGGCTCCGTAAAAACCATATCGGTATCTTCCAGGGCTTTCTTAAACGGCCCCAGCAGGATCTCCCCCGCGCCGAACAGCCCGCCCGCGTAGGAGACGGGGCTTCCTTCAGGCAGCTCCATCCGGCTTCTGAGGCCTTTGACCATCAAGGCCAGCTCACCCGCGGCCTCTTCATAAAGCCCCGTTGCGCAGGCGTCGCCTTCCTTTGCCGCCCTGAAAAGCAGGCGCTGCAGGGAAGCCACCCATTTGCGCGACAAGCTCTTTTGTTCTTCAATGATGCCGATGATGTCTTCGTCATCTTCAAGGGAAAAATGCTCCCGGACAATGCTGTGCAAAGGGCCGCGCGCGATGCGGCCGTCCGACTGTTTGGAAAACATCTCAAGCATTCTGCGCCCCAGCCAGTAGCCGGAGCCTTCGTCCGAATAGAAATCCGACCAGCCCCCGCAGCGGTGCATCCCTCCATGGATATCGCAGCCCCACGCCATTGTCCCGGTCCCGGCCAGCATGACTATGCCGCTTCTAAAGGCGAGGGCGCCGGCCCAGGCGCAGGCGACGTCGTTTTCAAAACGCATGGGCATGGATAGCGCTTTTTCGATTTGCCGCGCGGTTTTCAGGTCTTCTTCCATATGCTCGCCAAAGCATGGCATGCCGTAGCAGGCGCCCTTGACGCCGGCCATATCGATCCCGCAAGATATTTGGGCGACGCCTTTTTCCAGCATTGCGCAGACAGCTTCGGCGCCGAGCTCGCGGTAGGAACTCCCGGGAAGCCCGCACTCCGCGATGGTTTCCCCGGCGTCGCTGTACAGCGCGAATTCAGTCTTGCTGCTGCCGCCGTCTATCCCTATAAAATAATCCATATCCAATAGCCCGGATCAGTGTCGGCCCCATAATGCAGCGGGCCTGCAGCTACAGCTTTATCCAGGGGTCGAGCGCGTCCGGCTTGTCCGGGTCGTTGCCCAGGGCTGCCGAATGCGTCAGCGCCGCCATCTGCGGGACAAAAATGAACGGAATCCCGCTTGCAGCGCTCCTGAGCGGAAGCCCCGAGTGCACCTGGAGCGCTACGCCGTCTATCGGCGCGGTTTCCTCCGGCGAATAGACGACCACCTTTGCGCCTTTGCCGAGCAAGTCACGTATCAGATCCCGCTGGTAAGCATCGTCATTGGGGGAAAGCGCAATTATTACAAATGTCTTTTCCGTGATTCCTACCATCGGGCCATGGCGCACATCCAAAACATGGTGATAGTTTGAATGTGTGTTGCAGATTTCTTTGAACGCCAATGCGCCTTCCTGCGCAATGCCTTCCAGCTCGCCGTCCGCAAGGACTATGGCGTTGTCCCACGCACCCGCAGCGGCCTCCTGGATGGGCTTGGCCCAGGTCCTTATATATTCCTCCCCCCGCTGTATAACGCTGCTTATATCCTCAAGGAGCCCTTCGTCGCCGCATAAAAAAGCGAGCAGGCAAAGATTTGCGGTGTACAGGTTTGTGACTGTCCGGGTCTGGCACACGCTTTCGTCAAAGGCCCACGGCAGCTCCAGCACGACGTCGGACAAAGCCGCGAGCGGCGAAGCCTCGGTGCAAATTACCGAAAAAACCTTCCCTCCCTGTTTTTTCACAAGCTCGGCGGCCAGAAGCGCTTCGCTTGTCGCGCCCGAACGTGAAACCAGCACGAGCAGGGCGCCTTCCAGCAGGGGCGCATAATCAGCATGGTTGATAAGTATGTCGCCGGCGGCCAGCGCGATGGACTTTTCCTTAAGCCGCATTGAAGCGGAGAAGGCGGTCGAGCGTGAAACCTCAAAGCTGGAGCCGCTGCCGGTGAACACTATCGTGCCATAGGCGCCGCTTTCATATGCCTTGACAAGGCGGCCGCGTTCCTTTGCCATATAGGCAAAAGTCTGTTTCAGCGCTTCATATTGCCCCATGGTCTCTTTGTAAGATAAGCTCAAAGTAATATCCATCTAAGATGCCCTCCTGTAGAAGAATGGTCGAGAATTGTTATAACAAACTATAGTATAATCGTGTTTCCCTGTCAAGGTTAACGGCGCAGGCCCAAGAAAAATCTGCCGAAAATCTGCCGATATGCCGGGCAAGCATTGGAAATGGCCGATGGCATGAAGGCAAAGAGCCAGCTGCAGGCAGGGAAAACGGGCAAACAGGAGGAAAACAGGCAAGAACAAGGCGGGGGCAGGGCATGGGCCCGGCAGTGAAAGGGCAGGGGACGGGAGCGAAAGGGCAGTGGACGGGAGCGAAATACTTATTGACAGCCGATCTGTCGTTATGGTAGGGTGAATCAACAATTGAGATTGTTATAACGATGCAAAAGACGACTTATTTACACGAGGAACTGACAAAAGAGTTCCGCCGGAATATCGAAAACGAGGTCTGGACGGCACACAGCAAGATCCCGACCGAGCACGAGCTTTGCGGGATGCATGGCGTAAGCCGGATAACGGTGCGGCAGGCGCTGGGTACACTGGAGAGGGAAGGCTATATTGAGCGGCGGCAAGGTAAGGGGACTTTTGTGTCGCAGCCGAAAATCGAGCAGCCGCTCGGCAGGTTCTATACTTTTACAGACCAGATCGAACGCCTTGGGATAGTCCCGTCGTCAAGGATGTATGAATTGCGTTTGCTTGACGCTTCGCCTGAGATGACGGAGCTTTTCTGCCTGCCCGAACCCAGGCAGCTGTATTTTGGCATAAGGCTCAGGCTTGCGGATGATATCCCTGTTGCGCTTGAGCATTTTTACCTCCCGGCCTATCTGTTCCCGGGGCTTACCGCGCAGGAGATAGAAAAAGACGGGCTGTACAATACCATGCAAAAGAAATACGGCGTGGAGCCGGACCGGGCCGAGGAGACCTTCGAATCGATACTGCTCAACAATACCGAAGCCGAATTGCTGTTATGGGAAAACAGGAAGCCGGGCATCCGCCTGGAACGCTTTACCTACGCGAATGATGTGCTGATCGAGGATTCCAAGGCTGTGATCCGCGGCGACCGGTACAAGTGCAGGATCCAGCTGGTGAAGTAAAGCTGGATAAAACCCTTCCGTAATTTCTTACGGTTCTCTTTTTGTGGACAAGAGTACAGAAAAAATGCTATAGTAACAAAGCGTTTTTTGTTTGTATAGCAGTGTTTTATCAGTGTTTATGAGGTTCTACAATATGAAGTCTTTAGGTATCAATATCGGTTCTACAAGTTTGAAGATGGCGCTGGCCGAGGACGGCCGGCTTGTCTGGAGCGGTGTCCGCGCCCACGAAGGGGATTTTGAGGCGGCGGCGAGGAAGCTGCTGGAGGAGGGCAATGTGCCATCAGGGATCCCTGTGCTTGTGACGGGCAACGAGGGGCGTTTCATGTTCAACGCGTCGGGCACGCTTGAGCCCCTGTGCGTCGAGGCGGCGCTGGGGGCCCTCTCGATCGAGGCCGACGCGGTCGTGAGCATGGGCGGCGAGGACCTCATCGTCTATTCGCTCGACCGGGGCAGGATCGTTAACAGCTTCTCGGGCAACAAGTGCGCTTCCGGCACCGGGGAGTTCCTCAAGCAGCAGCTCGCCCGCATGGACATGGGGCTT
>Ga0082212_10008564_pt1 | contig 13336 bp, 9 predicted proteins | sample TergutNt197P3_FD_71548 | JGI IMG/M metagenome (GOLD analysis project Ga0082212, IMG submission 71548) | Neocapritermes taracua P3 segment gut microbial communities from Petit-Saut dam, French Guiana - Nt197 P3 | ecosystem: Host-associated > Arthropoda: Insects > Digestive system > Gut ... | reverse complement strand
GGATATTCTGGCGGTAATGGACTGGCTCCGTACTCAAAGGATAAAGCCCAGCACTCTGATCACGGTAGAATCACAAACGGTGTTTCCGATGATTTACAGGATCATCACCGATATAAAGCTGCCCGGCCTTGGGGAAGATGATGAAAAAAAAGAAATTAAAAAAGGAGATACCATTGGAGTTAACTTTACCGAAATCCTTGTTTCAACAAAAGGATTTGGGAATCCGCCAGGATATTACTTGTGGTCGTATCAGGAGGATTGGGAAATACGAGCTTTGGTAAGCGGCGATCTTTGTTGGGGTAAAGACAGTTCGCGCGTATTTTTGCTGGGCACTACCGAGAGATTGACACAGAATACCATACTCGGGCAAAAATTACTCACCATAGACAGCAAAGATGACAGGGTCTCGCAGCTATATCGTATACAGGTAAAGCAAAACGCCATAAACAAGGATGCCTATGATTATTTCGAAAATCAAAAAAGAAACTCTGAGCAAAGCGGTAGTCTTTTTGGTGTCATTCCCTCAGAATTGATGAGAAATATCAAATGTACCACCAATCCCAACATTTATGTAATCGGATATATAGATGTGTCTACTACAACTTCTGATGAAATGTTCTTGGGGAGTGAATGTTATGATTCGCAATATCAGAGTACTTCATGGTGTTTTGCAGAAAGTGAAGGTAACGTAATAATAAATCTAAAATGTCTGGATTGCACACTTTTAGGAGGAACTAAAAATAAACCGAAAGATTGGAAATATTGATAAGATGATGAACTGTCCACTCATACAGATGAAAAAGATGATATTGGGATTACTGATGATCACAGCATCTATCAGAGGCCAAAGCGTACCGGACGTTTGGGCTGAGCGGGTTTACCTGCAAACTGACAAGCAGTTGTATCTTGCAGGCGAACTGGTATATATGAAAGTATTCACTGTAACGCCTGAAAAGATACCCATATCGTTCAGCAAAATTGTGTATGTGGAATTATTAGACGAGGCAAATTCACGCGCACAAGTCAAAATTGAACTTCACGACGGGGTTGGGCAGGGGTGGATGGAGTTACCGATTGACTTGAATACAGGACACTACCGATTGACTGCCTACACCCGTTTCATGCGCAACGAAGACGAATCCGTTTTTTATGAAAAAAATATCGGTGTTATCAATACTTTTCGTCCGCGACAAATCAAAAAAGATACTGAAAACTTTTCGATCACTGCGTCCGAAATTCGCGACCATCCGACTTTTTCATTACAGTCTGACAAACCGCTGTATGCAAATCGCGAAAAAGGTATGTTGAAATTGGACGGATTACCGGAGAACATCCATACCATTTCAGTTTCCATAGCAGGAAAAGCGCCGTTTACAGTTGAAGGAACCAACGATATCCTGCAATGGGAAAAACAGATACCGCTTGCTTCCGCCAATCCTTCGCGAAAATACCTCCCTGAATACGAAGGCCATATCATTACTGGAAAAGCGGTGTCGGTACAATCCTCTGCAAATCCTGCGAACCAGGTCTTGCACCCTCTTCTTTCGTTTCCGGGAGATAAACTTTATTTATTTGAAGGTCAGAATGACGATTTGAATAATGTATCGTTTTATACCACCAATACTGCGGGAATCAAAGAAGTGGCCACCATAGCCTATGCCCTGTCAGAAAACCAATTCAGGATTGATCTGCAAACCCCGTTCATTGAACAGCACGCCAAAAAACAACTTCCCGCATTAAGAGTCGATTCTGCGCACCTTGGCGGCTTGCTTGAACGGAGCGTTGCCTTGCAGGCCTTGTATTCTTACGCCAAAGATTCGTTGGTGAAGGATCGTCCCGTTGACCCCCGCTTTACTATGGAACCGTCCCAAACCTATATCCTCGACGAATGGACGCGTTTCATCGTGATGGGCGAACTGATGATAGAATTTATCAACGAATTGCGTTTCCGCAGGAACGACCAGCAGAAACGGGAATTGTTTCTGGTAGTGCAAAGAGGTGATTATGCCGCTTGGACGCGGCCTCTTGTTGTCTTGGACGGGATACCGATCATCGATCATGAAATCATCTACCGGTACAATCCTTTGCTGGTGGAACGAATCAATATATATAACGAAGAATATATCTTTCAGGGAATGAGGTTTGACGGTATTGTAGAGTTTTGGACCTATGACCATAATTACCCGGGATTAGCGGCCGATCCGTCAACCCAGATTGTCAACTATGCGGGAACACAAGCCCCACGCCGCTTATATACGCCCGACTATTCAAACGAAGAGAACCGCAAAAGCCGCCTTCCCGATTATCGCCACACACTTCTTTGGGAACCGATACTGCAAACCAAAGGAAAATCAACACTGGAAATTCCGTTCTATACTTCCGATTATACGGGCGAGTTTCAGGCAACGGTGGAAGGTTTGACCAAAGAAGGAGAAATTATTTCTGCTACGGCAACTTTCGAGGTGAGGTGAAATAAGATACATCATGTTTACATGACCATTATCTCCCGCAACAGATTCAACGCAGCAGTGCTTGTACGCTGTATGTTATTTTCGCGATTATTACCGTAATGCAGTAATTTTGCCACCGTTTGCGTCGCTGTAGCTGCGGCTATCCATATCGTACCGACGGGTTTATCGGTTGTGCCTCCCGTGGGGCCTGCTATACCGGAGGTAGCAATGCCATAATCCGCGCTCATCAGTTGCCTGACATTGTCAGCCATCTGTGTAACAACCCGTTCGCTTACTGCGCCATATTGCTTTAAGTAGCGTGGATTTACACGCAGCATCTTTTCCTTGATATCGTTGGAATATGCCACCACCGATCCTTTGAAATATGCGGAACTTCCGGAAATGGACGTCAGCATACGGGCGATGTTACCACCGGTACAACTTTCGGCAGTGGCTACGGTTTGTTTTCTTTCTGTGAGCATGCGGGCAACAATTTCCAAGATTTGCTCGTCGTTTTCGCTCAATATATGACTGCCCAGGATAAGTCGAAGTTTTTCAATTTCCTTTACCGTCAGAGTTTCCATTTCCTGCATATTGTTGCCAAAAACTGAAAGACGTAATCGTATCATCCCGTCGCCCGGCAGATAGGCCAGTTTGACAGGATGGGGCAGACTGTTTTCCCAATCTTCGATTCGTAAGGCCAGCATTGATTCCGGAAGACCGGTTACCAGCAAGGTTCGATGCAGGATATTGCCGGAAATGTACCGCTGTTTCAGTCTTGGCAGTACTTCGTCCTGCATCATGGATTTCATTTCAAAAGGTACGCCGGGCATAGAAATGTATAGCACCCCGTCTTTTTCGAACCACATACCCGGCGCTGTGCCGCAACTGTTGCGGAGTACAGTGCAACGCGACGGCACATCAGCCTGTTTTGCGTTCAACGCATTCATGGCAATACCTCGTGCGGCCATCATGGTTTCGATATGGCGGAGCGTTTCGTCGTGTAACACCAACTTATCTTCTGTATATTCAGCAAAAACGGCTTTTGTAATGTCGTCTTTGGTAGGTCCCAGTCCGCCGGTAATCAGAACAAGCGAAACCCGCCGCGACGCTTCTTCGAGTGCGGCAAGGATGTGCGATCGACTGTCGGATACGGAAGTTATCTGAAAAACGCTGATACCTATCTTGTTTAACTCGCGGGCTATAAATGCCGAGTTGGTATCGACAACCTGTCCGATCAACAGTTCGTCGCCAATGGTAATGATTTCTACGTTCATGGCAAAGTATTCACACAGTATGTGCGAGAGATATTATCCTTCGCTCAACAACTGTTTTACTTTTATCGAAATGGCTTTGCCATCGGTCTTTCCTGACAATTCTTTTGTAGCAACGCCCATCACTTTGCCCATATCCGACGGGGCTTTGGCGCCCACTCTTTCGATAATGGCTTTCAGCGCGGATTCCAGTTCCTGCTCGCTCATCTGCGCAGGCAGGTATTGCTCAATGACCGACGCCTCCAACAGTTCCTTGTCGGCAAGGTCTTGTCTGTTGTTCTGCAGGTATATTTCAGCAGATTCACGGCGTTGTTTTACTAATTTCTGCACGATTTTCAATTCGGCTTCGGGCGTCAATTCACCACCGGCTCCTGCTTCGGTGCGTGCCAGCAGAAAAGCTGCCTTCACTGCGCGAAACGCTTCCAATTTTTCTTTTTCTCTTGCGAGCATCGCTTTTTTGATGTCTTCGCTAACGGTTTCAAATAAGCTCATATCTGTTTTGTTTACAAATTGTTAATTAAATTCCAAGTCAATCACTACCACTTCCGAACGACCTGCGTTACGAATGGGAGGCCCCCATGTTCCCACGCCGCAAGATATATAAAAATTCGATTTGCCCTTCTGCAACAATCCCCAATCTATTTCATACAGTCTTCGGGTGACGTAATTGAGCGGCCACATCTGTCCGTGATGCGTATGTCCTGACAGTTGCAGGTCAACTCCGGCCTGTTCAACAAGATCGAGATGAAAAGGCTGATGGTCGAGCATGATGACAGGCAACTGGCGGTCGATGCCCTCCAATAATTCGGGAATTGTTTTCCGTGCACGGACTGATGCGTCCATGCGACCAACCACATAGAAGCTGCCATTCATCAAAACGACCGAGTCAAGCAAAGGTTGCACTCCGTGGGTTTTCAGGTAATCGAAAGCCGCATCTTTGGCATTTTTCGTCATTCTTTCCCCGATATATTCATGATTGCCGCCAACCATGTACGTTCCGTATACAGTTTGCAAACGGTCGAACTCCGCGCCCATATCCTTATTAATAACCTCCCCGATAGCTCCGTCGAAAGTATCGCCGACCAAAAACGCTATATCGGGATGCTGTTCGTTCATCGCGTCCACAATACGCGCCAACGACCTGCGTCCGGTGATGTGCCCCAGGTGAATGTCGCTCACCATGACCACCCGTAGTCCGGTCATTTGTCCGGCTGTTTTGTCAATCGGTATTTTTAAACAGGTTGCTCGCGGACGATGCGCATTGCTGTAGCCTGCTGTAAGGATGACCGTCATTATTAAGCAAACCATCCCGAACATTACGGCTTTTGTCAGCAGATAATTCCGGTAGATCAATTCCGGCCTGATGTTTCCTGCCCAGCCAATAATCCGTACAATGTCTATAGTGAACAACATGAGGAATCCGTACAACATCACGGCTATCCAAAAGGAGCTTATCCTGAAAAAAATATCCGGTAACACGCCCGATACAGTTCTCATTTGTAACATTTGGGTGAAAATAAACGACAAAGCCACCACCCAGAATATCACCGCAAACCAGACACGCTGCCGCCCCATCATTTCGAGCGACTGCCACCCGCGAATAAACAGATAAAAATTTCCAATGGTATAGATTGAGAAAAAAATAATAAAAAACATAAAGAAAGAATTTTTCATGGCGACAAAATAAGCACAAAAAAGATGCCAAAAATAACAAAAAATAATTTTCAGTTAATAGTTTTCAGTTAACGTTTTCCTTTTTCATCTATTCTGCTTCACAAATTAATTGAATTTATATCGGTTATTTCCGGCATAACTTCCTTAAATCCAAAAGTCTTGCGTTCACCGTTTGCAGTGGTCATTTCAAGCATACCGTAAGGATTGACGCCGGTGATGGTTGCGTCGAAAAAAATACCATCGGCGCAGTAACGGCTTATTTTTCCAAAACGGTACAAGCGCTGCAAATAGTCCGAATTAAGTTTTTCCGCATCTACTGTCATCATTCGATAGCGATTGGCTATATATGTGTGTAACGTTTGCAGACAATTTTCCAGCGGATATGTTTTTCCGGTCAGTTGCCGCAGCGAAACCGGATTGGGCGCATCGCTTAAAAAGCGTTCTTGATTGATATTTACGCCAATACCCGCAATGGATTTGGTCAGGTAAGCGCCTTCGATGAAATTCTCAATCAAAATACCCGTGATTTTTTTATCGCCAACATACACGTCATTCGGCCACTTGACGGAAACGCCGGCAGGGACAATATCTGAAATAAAATCATGAACGGCCAGCGATATTGTCTTTGACAGGATAAATTGTCCGGAAGCCTTTATTGATACCGGATAAAAAATAATGGAAAATGTGAGATTCGCGCCGGGTTCGCTTTCCCATGAGTTTCCGGCCTGTCCGCGCCCCTGTGTCTGGTTGTCGGTCGCCACTATGGTGCCTTCAGCCAAATCTCTCTCATTGGATAATTGCAATAGATAGCCATTGGTAGAGGCTGTTTTCGGAATGCGGATGATTTGACAATCAGGAAAAATGGGATTCATGATTAATTTCTGACGATTCGGTTTCCGATAACGCAATGCAGGCAACGTTTGGGCTGGCAATATTCGTTGTTCAATTGCAGCAAGGCTTGCGAGGTGAACGCATTGGGGTTACGCACGCCCGCCTCTTCCCATTGCGTAAGTATGGCGTTCTTTTCGGCGGGAAGGCTTTCGAGAAGAGTAACGGCACGTGTGCAAAAATCTTCTTTACCGCGCGCTTTGCCATACACGAAAAGGAACGGAATGACGGTATTGATCAAAACCGTGCGGAAGGCCGATTTACCGAGTGGTTTATTACGTCGGGGCGATTCTTTTCCGAATACATAATGAGTGTCCCAATATTCAGACGCCTTCAAATCAAAAAGTTTTTCGAGCGTATCAACAGATTTTGCCTCTGTGATTTGCGAAAACAAATGATCGTTGCGGTAGATCAAACAGGCAAACTGAGCAACTCGCAATGTGGGAAAGTTGATGGGGCGCAAACGCAGAAATTTCCAGAGAAAACGGTCAATTGGCGTCAAATTATATTTCTTTTGCAGATAAAAGTATTCATTCCGCAGTTCCACGTAATAAGCATCAATGATATTATCATCTGCTAACATGCCCGCCTGCCCGAATAGAAGCGCTTCGATCTGCAGCAGATTATCTCTGTGTTTCAACAATATATTTATCGGTAATGATTTGGCCAGCGACTCAAAAGGTAAGGCATTAAGACTGAATCCGAAATTACGGGCTAACCGCTGGTAAAGCGTTTCTTCCCAATGGTTACCCGTTGCGACGTATACCTGCTTGATCGCTGCCGCTTTTTGCTCAAGCCGCTCAACGGCCAAACGTTCCAGCCACGACTCAAGGCTAAATCTGTCTATCTTGCACAATTCGTCACGGCAGGAAATATGCAACCTGCTATCAATCAGTTGGTGATACTTTTCGTAGTAACGGTCGTCGAAATGCAGTTCCATTACCGGTATTTTTTGTCGGCGGGCATTGTAGGTATCGGCGTCGTTCCTGTATACCACATGTAATACTACATTATTATATGCAGGATCGGTGTGGTGTCCATGTCGTTCCCAATCCGACGAGCGCAGATGAATTTCCACGCAACCCGCCCACAATGTATCGCCGATGCGTACCCGCGCATCCGTGAAATCCGGCCCCGCATCTCTGTTCAATTGCCCGGGTTGCAGCGGTATCACAGGCTCGCCGTCATCAGTCAGGTTTTCTTTAGGGAGGTACAGACAGTGTTGCCAAATATATTGCAGAAAATCTTCGCACATCGGTTTGTTATGAAAATAAACAATTACATACCCAAATTTTTCAATTCCGCATCCAAATCACTAATTTCATTCCTGCCGACAGGTTTCTATCTTCCAGATTGTTCCATCGGCAAATATCATCTACCGTACATTCGTAGCGTATGGCTATCTTGTGCAGGAAATCGCCCTGTTGTACGATGTATTCTACTGAAATCATACCCGGTAGCTGTTCCGGAAGAATATACCTGGCCTGATTTTGTGTAGCGATGATTTGATTTTCTGCTTTCAGGAATGCAATCGCCTTGTCGTGCGGCAAAACCAAAGTCATCGGCTGACCCATGTATGGTATTTCGCTCAACAGGTAACACGGATTTAGCCGGCGAATAACGCTTTCGTCCATACCAATTTTTTGACTGACGCCCGAAAAACTGATTTTCTGATGTATGTTTAATGTATCAAGGTCAGCGAACAAAGGATCGCGTGGCGTCGGCGTAAGCAAATGCTTGTCGGCATGATTGAAAACATAGTTGATCGCAATAAAAGCGGGTACATAATTACGCATGGCTTCGGTGATGTAGGGATACAAATCCCAAAATTCCTTTTTACCGCCGCTGCGGACAATGGCTTTATCCAATTCTCCCGGACCGCCGTTGTAGGCAGCCAGCGCCAAATTCCAATCGCCGAAAGTGCGGTAAAGGTATTGCAGATAACGGCAGGCGGCATCCGTTGATTTGTAAACATCACAACGTTCATCAATATATGAAGTAATCTGCAAATCAAACATTTGAGCGGTAGAATAGAGAAATTGCCACAACCCGATAGCGTTGGACGGCGACTTCGCCAGCGGATTAAGACCCGACTCCACAACGGCTAAATATTTCAGTTCCAACGGTAACCCGTAACGTTGCAGATAATCCTCGAATATGGGAAAATACCATTCGGCAAGTCCCATTTGCTGTTCTACCTGCGCACGGCGTTCAAGCGTAAAAATGTCTATATAGCGGCGTACATACTGGTTATACGATAAATCAACCGGCGTGGCTTTGTTGAGTTCGGCAATACAGTATTCGTACACCAGATCAGGAAATTGTGGAAACTCCACCTGAATATGTTCTTTAGGCGGATTTGCCGCTTTGACTGTTGAGGTGACAAAACAACACAAAACTATCACTATAAAAAACTTCATTGGCATATCTGTTATTTTATGATGCAAATATACATGATTTATTACGAATCATTGTTTTCATTGGAATAATTACTATTTTTGTCGTTAATTATTAAAAAATATATCAAACCTCTTCATCATGAAACGAATCATTATCATCACTTTGATAGTTGCTTTTGGTATAGCAGGCCATGCAAAGGAATATCATGTTTCCGTTAAGGGAAACGACAACGGTACAGGCTCCGAATCAGCGCCTTTCAGAACCATTGGGCGGGCGGCGCAGGCGGCTTACCCCGGTGACGTGATCACCGTTCACGCAGGCGTATACCGCGAATGGGTGAATCCTCCGCGAGGCGGCGACAGCGACGACAACCGCATTGTTTATCGGGCGGCGCCGGGCGAACGGGTCGAAATCAAAGGCTCCGAACCCATCGCCAATTGGCAGAAAGAGAAAGACGGAGTATGGAAAGTAGTGATCCCGAATACCTTTTTCGGCGATTACCATCCATACATTGATTTGATTTACGGCGACTGGTTTTCCAATCACGGGCGTAATCATCATACCGGCGAGGTGTTCCTGAACGACAAATCGCTGTACGAAAAAGAGTCGTTGGAAAAAGTGTTGAATCCCGCAGCAAGCACGAACATCATAGACCCTGAAGGTTCTACCTATACGTGGTATTGCGAAACCGACGAACAGAACACAACGATATGGGCGAATTTCCACCAATACAATCCCAACAAGGAGTTGGTTGAAATCAGTGTGCGCCGGACGTGTTTTTACCCTGAAAAACAGGAAATTAATTATCTGACTATTCAGGGATTTCATATCAGTCAGGCAGCAACGCAATGGGCGGCGCCTACCGCCGAACAGATTGGCATGATTGCCACGCACTGGAACAAAGGCTGGATCATTGAAAACAACGTCATCAGCAATTCCAAATGTTCGGGCATTACCCTGGGAAAAGAACGGGGTACAGGGCATAACGTATGGTCGGAAGACCGGAGTATTGACGGCTCTCTACATTATATAGAAGTAACATTCAGAACGTTGCGGAATGGCTGGAACAAAGAGAACATCGGTTCGCACGTCGTCCGCAACAACGAAATTTTCGCCTGCGAGCAAACCGGTATTTGCGGCAGCATGGGGGCGGCGTTTAGTCTGATAGAAAACAACCATATTCACGACGTCTGGACAAAACGTCAGTTTTCGGGCGCAGAAATTGCCGGCATCAAGTTTCATGCCGCTATTGATACGAGAATATTTAATAACCGTATCCATCGCGTCGGCAGAGGTATCTGGTGCGATTGGATGGCGCAGGGTACGTGGGTTTCCCGTAATCTTTTGTATGATAACGATCAGGAAGATTTATTTTTTGAAGTGGATCATGGCCCGTATCTTGTGGAAAACAATATTTGCGGTTCGCCGTGCAGCGTCATGGAATGGTCGCAGGGCGGCGCATTTGTGCATAACCTGTTTGCAGGCTCATTTCGCGTAGGGCCTGAAAAGGGACGTTATACGCCGTATCATTTGCCGCATCAAACCGATGTAGCCGGCCTGTCCATTATTCTGAACGGCGATAACCGGTTTTATAACAATCTGTTTCTGCCGGTTCGCCCGGATGAGAAAAATAAATATGGATTGGCTGTTTACAACAACGCCGGTTATCCTTCCTTTGTGGACGGGAATGTCTATTACAATCAGGCTCAACCGTTTGAAAAAGAAGAACATCGGTTGGTCTTGCCTGATTTTGACCCTCAGTTTAAAATTGACGACAAAGGGAAAGAAGTGTATATTTCATTTTCATTGAAAGATATAAGCAACATACAAACGGAAATGATAACCACCGCCCGGCTGGGTAAAGCCAAACTTCCCGGACAAAACTACGAACAACCCGACGGAACGCCGATTACCTTTGATACGGATTATACGGGGCGTCCCCGACCGGAACATCCGGCGCCGGGTCCTTTTGAACAGGTGAAAGACGGCGAAATGCGGTGGAAAGTGTGGTGAGGCCGTAAGGCAGGCTAAAATAAAAAAACAGTAGATAAATCGTATAGATGAGCACATCTTGAATTTGGCTAAATATAGTGTATTGGCGTAACGATGTTACACCTGTTTTGCGTATAAATCTTTTCGCAAGATTTTCAAGGGATTAAATATTCTCCAATAATATACAACGGCACATTGAACATCCAGCTTTCTTTGCGATAGTTTGACAAAGAAGTACGAACGGCAGTTTTTGGTTGAAATTTTTCGCAAAACAGTTTAAAACTTTTGGCTTGCAAGTTTTCACCGGCTTTTACTTCAACGGGTATTATCTCGTCTTCTTCATTCTGGATAACAAAATCTATTTCATATTTACTGTTATCAAACGGGAAATAATGTATTGATAAATTTTCATTTAATACAAATTGCTGAAATACAAACTGTTCTGTTATTGCTCCTTTAAATTCCGTAAAAACGGCATCGCCATTGAGCAATGTTTTAGCATTGAGTCCCGACATAGCGCCAAGTACACCTATATCGTTATGATACAATTTAAAAGCCGACAGTTCGCGATAGGCGACAAGCGGCAATGCGGGCTTTGAAACACTGTAAATCTTATGCAACAATCCCGAATCTACAAGCCACTGAATCGCTAATTCAAAATCCTTTGCCCGCGCTCCTTCCTTAATCACGCCGTAGATAAATTTTTTGTTTTCTTTTGCCAATTGCGCCGGTATGCTGTTCCAGACCATCTTGATGCGCGGCAAAATCTCTTTGGGAGCGTGCTTTGAGAAATCATTTTCGTAAGATTTCAGAATATCCTTTTGAATTTTCCGTACTTCGTTCCAATCCCTGTTCTGTGAAAAGTTCAATACTACTTCGGGCATCCCGCCTACATAAAAATAGTATCGAAGATAATTTATAAGTTTGGTATTAAACGTATTAAGTAATTCCCACCGGCGTTTTTCCATCAATTCAACCAAGCCAGCTTCTCCCATTGCCAATAAAAATTCCGTGAAATTTAGCGGATAAAGCATTAAAAATTCTACTTTTCCAACAGGAAACGATTCGCCGGGATGTATATTGATACCTAATAGAGAACCTGCGGCAATAATTTGATATTGAGGCGCTTTTTCGTAAAAATATTTTAATGCTGTTATTCCCTGTGGCGCTGCCTGAATTTCGTCGAAAACAAGCAATGTGTCTTCCACTGTGATCTTTAATCCGGCGTAGGCGTTCAATAAAGTAATGATTCTGTCGATGTTGAAATCTGTTTGAAAAATCTCTCTCGGAGCGTCTTTCTCCTCAAAATTGATATACACCATTTGCCTGTATTCGTTTTTTCCAAACTCGCGAATAAGCCAGGTTTTTCCTACCTGTCTTGCTCCCAAGAACATAAGCGGTTTTTTATGTGGATTTAACTTCCACTTTATCAATTCTTTAACTCTCGTCCTATACATTTTTTCTGATATAAAAACACTGCAAAGATACACTTTTTCTGACATGAAAACGCTGTAAAAGTACACTTTTTCTGACATAAAACTTCTCAAACAGCATATAATTTGATAGCCGAGATGGGAAAAGCCGAAATTTTAAAAGAAATCACAGGGGCGCAACGCAATAAACTATTGAATCAATTTTTAAATTCAAATAAAAATCAAATGTTAAATTAAAAATCAATGGATCAGAAGCAAACTGAACTTTGCCGACTAGTGAAAGACTGGGTGAGTCAAAAATGATCACAGGGTGTCCCAAAGTCGAAAACAGGAGTGAGAGATTATATTTTTTAGCGAGCTTTATTCCCATACAGGATGAGCATATTCCCATACGGGGAAAATTTAAAATCGTAATTTTTTTTGCTTCCGAAGGTTCGGGTACATCCATCCATGCAAAACACTTATTTTCCTGCAATATTGCAAAATTGCTTTCCGTAATATTACTTACTAAGACTGTCGTTCTTTTGGAGGCAATGTTATACGAATATACGACATTATTGATCGTAAAATAAAAAATATCTTTATCGTTTACATATGCAAAGTTGCCAAAATCCCGGCGTAGTTTCTGATAAGTCGTATTCAGCGGGATATATACACGTTCTTGAATGGAATGATCCTGTGCATCATAATCATAGAGCAAAATAGCAACACGTCCTTCATAGTCGCCCCGATTTGTGTAGCCATATACAATGAAGCTCATGTTACCCGTATCATCCATTTTCAAAATGCGTATATCATGTTGATCATAAGAAGCACGTTCATAATCGGCGTCTTTTTGTAAGTAGGAAAATACTCTTGACAGACTATTTTTTTGTAAGTCGTAATACCAAAGACTGCCGTTACAAACAAACGAAAGTTTTTGCTGGTTATCGCTCGATACGATCTGTATATCCGTTTGATCGGTAATGCCTATTTTAAATTCACTTTTTGAAATGGAGGCCAGTCCGGGATCAAATACTGCTTCCATCGTACGTTTAAAATATAAAAGGGAAAAAGGTTTTTCTATATTCATTGGTTCATAACGTATCCGGTAAAATTCCTTTATGTGAAACGTTTCTTTTGCGGTGGGCGTTTGTGCCGTGATATAGTAATCAAGAAAGATTGCGGCTGTTTCTATATTAAGTTCTTTGATAGTCGGAATAATTTCTGTTATGACCTCCGGTTC
>Ga0082212_10008563_pt1 | contig 13337 bp, 8 predicted proteins | sample TergutNt197P3_FD_71548 | JGI IMG/M metagenome (GOLD analysis project Ga0082212, IMG submission 71548) | Neocapritermes taracua P3 segment gut microbial communities from Petit-Saut dam, French Guiana - Nt197 P3 | ecosystem: Host-associated > Arthropoda: Insects > Digestive system > Gut ... | reverse complement strand
CCAGCCGTAGCCCCGGACGTCTTCTGCCTGGGGCGGGGACTGCCGTGTCGTTATAGCCGCGACGGAGGGTTCCGAAAGCAGACGCTCGCCGTCGTAGATGCCGCGATTCAGCAATGCCTGCGCGTAGATCGCCAGATCGCGCGCGCTTGAAAAAACGCCGGCCTGTCCGGAAACGCCCCCCATTCGCCATACCGTGAGATCGTGGACTGTTCCGCGCAGCATTTTATAATCCGCCGGTTTTATGCCTTTGCTTAATTGCTGCAAATTCTGCCGCATTTCGGTTGGCGCTATGCGCAACGTCCAGTCGGCGGGAGGCAGAAACGAGGTCTCAGTCATGCCGAGCGGTAAAAAAATGTTTTCCCGCGCGTATTCATCAAGAGACTTGCCGCTTACGGCGCGAACGATTTCACCCAGGGCTATAAAATTAAGATCGCTGTAAGCAAACGTTCTTCCCGGCTTGCCTGTGATTCTTTCTTTCCAGAGTTCCTGCAGCGCCGTCTCGTAGCCGAAAAATTCCTTTTCGGAATCAAAGCCCGGACGCAACCCCGAATAGTGGGTTAAAAGCTGACGCACGGTTACGTCGTCCTTGCCTCCGCCCGTAAATTTCGGAAGATAGCGTTTGACGGGATCGCCGAGGCGTAAAACTCCCCTTTCAACCAGTTGCATGATGGCGGGCGTTGTCGCCACCACTTTTGTCATCGAGGCGATATCAAATATCGTATCTTTAGTCATCGGCTCCGTGTCAGGCTTGACCGCGCGGTTGCCGAAGGCTTTGAAATAAGCGATTTTTCCGTGCCGCGCGGCCAGCACAACGGCACCCGGCAATTCTCCTTCTTCAATCGACGCTTCCACCGCAGCTTCGATATTTTGCAGGCCTAATGAGGAAAACCCCGCTTCTTCAGGCGAGGATTCAGACAGTACCGGCAAAGCAACACCCGCGGCTTCGGTCGATGTTTCAGACAGTTCCCCGCGGATAAGGCTCCAGGTGAAAATAATTCCGCAAAAACCGATGATGTATAAAACTATTCCAGGCGCAAAACGTCGAATCATAGCGCTTCACTCCTTTTCTGCAATTTGCGCCTGTTTGTAGTAAAGCGCCATATAGCGCATGGCGGAACTCTCCCACGACCAGTCTTCTTTCATCGCCCGCCGCACAAGTTTTTTCCAGGCTGCCTTATCAGTGTAAGCTGAAAGCGCCTCGTGGATTGATTGCGTCAGCGCCCGTGCGGAATATTCGGTAAAACTGAACCCCGTCCCGATATTTCCGTTATATGGTATAACCGTGTCGGCAAGACCTCCGGTACGATGCACAATCGGGATGGTTCCGTAGCGCAGGCTGTACAACTGGTTCAGGCCGCAGGGTTCGTACCTGGAAGGCATAAGAAACATGTCGCATCCCGCCTCGATTTTATGCGCCAGCGAATTGTCGAAAATCAGGCGCGCGGCGATTTTCTCAGGATAGCGCGACGCGATGCTCATTACCAGGTCGTTGTAATACTGCTGACCTGTTCCCAGGATCACCATAAATAAATCCATTTCCGCAATCTCGTGAATCGCCTCGGCGATAAGATCAAAACCTTTCTGATTTGCGAGGCGCGAAATAATTCCGATCAATGGAACGCGATTCATATAGCGGCTGTGGCCGAGGTTAAAACAGTCGAGAACATCTCTTTTGCAAACGGCTTTCCCCGACAGGTCGTTCGATGAAAAACCCGCCGCCGTGAACGGGTCGGTTTCCGGATTCCACTCGCCGTAGTCTATGCCGTTGATGATGCCATGCAAACGCGCCTTTCTTTCACGCAGCACGCCGTCAAGCCCGAATCCGAGTTCAGGCCCCTGGATTTCAACAGCGTATGTCGGGCTTACGGTTGTAATTTTATCGGCAAGCTCAATTCCGGCTTTCATGAAATTGACCTGTTCCCAAAATTCATAAGGAGAACCCGGATGAAAACGATATTGGGGAATCCATGCCAGGTCGAGCGCCTCGCGCGGATAGTTGCCCTGGTACGCGAGGTTGTGGATGGTAAAAACGGTGCGCGCGCGGGTCAGTTTTTCCGACCAGCCGTAATTTTCTTTAATGAGGCCGGGAATAAGCGCGGTCTGGGAATCGTGACAATGTATGATGTCAAAAGAATCAGGCAGCCTGAGCATCAATTCGATTGCCGCCCGCATGAAAAAAACATACCGCGCCATGTTGTCGCCGTAGCCTTCTCCGGTAAAGGGATCGTCGTACACGCCGCCGCGCTCGAAATATCTGCGGGAACCGATGCGGTAAACCGTGACGCCGCTTCCCTGCATCGAATCCTGAAAAACAGAAGCGTATTCAGTAAAAGAACCCAACGCGACGGGAAAACCAGGAATGTCGTGACATAACCCTGACGGGAATGGCCCATCGGCAGCTTTTCCATAAGCGGGGATAATGACCGTAACTTTCGCGCCAAGCTTTTCAAGCGCCTGCGGGAGCGCGCCGACAACGTCACCCAACCCGCCCACCTTGACGAAAGGCGCGGCTTCCGCCGCAATCATGACTATACGTAAAACAGTTTCTTCAGGCATCTAAATCTATCAACTGATTTACCCGGATATTTTACATAGGTTCCGCTGCAGCGGAACCTATATAAAATATCCGGGTAAATCAGCGCTTCCATAATGCATCAAAGATATTTACACTTAAAAGAATTTTAAATAGTAAGGAGAAACGCCGTGAGTTACCAGTATATTTACGTTATGAAAGACCTTCGCAAGGTCTATCCGCCCAACCGCGAAGTTCTTAAAGGGATATGGCTATCATTCTTCCCCGGAGCGAAAATCGGCCTTATCGGCGCGAACGGAGCGGGCAAAAGCACGCTGCTAAAAATCATGGCCGGAGTTGTTACTGAGTTTACAGGCGAAGCCTGGCCCGCCGAAGGCGTTCGCGTCGGCTTTCTGCCGCAGGAACCGCAGTTAGACGCTGAAAAAAACGTGCTTGAAAACGTACAGGAAGGCGTGAAATCCACGCGCGATCTTATGGATGAATTCGACCGGATAAACGAGCGTTTCGCCGAAGAAATGTCGCCCGAGGAAATGGACAAGCTGCTGGCGGAACAGGCGCGCGTACAGGACGCCATTGACGCTTGCAACGGTTGGGAACTCGACCGGACGCTTGAAATCGCAATGGACGCGCTGCGCCTGCCACCCGGCGATGCCGACGTAACCAAACTTTCCGGAGGCGAGCGCCGCCGCGTCGCGCTCTGCCGCCTGTTGCTCGAACGTCCCGATCTCCTTCTGCTGGATGAGCCGACCAACCATCTTGACGCCGAATCGGTTGCCTGGCTGGAGCGTTTCCTAAAAGATTACCCCGGAACCGTGGTTGCGATTACGCACGATCGTTACTTCCTCGACAATGTCGCCGGCTGGATTCTGGAACTTGACCGTGGAGAAGGACTGCCGTGGGAGGGAAATTACTCTTCCTGGCTCGACCAGAAACAGACACGGCTGGCCGCCGAGGAAAAGCAGGAGTCAGCGCGGCGGCGCACGTTGCAGCGCGAACTTGAATGGGTGCACATGTCGCCCCGCGCGCGGCAGGCAAAAGGCAAAGCCCGTTTGAACGCCTACGAAAAACTGCTCGCCGAAGAAGCGGAAGCGGAACAGCGCGTACAGGCTACCGACCTGCATATTCCGCCCGGCCCGCGTCTTGGCGACATGGTTGTCGAAGCGCAGAATCTGCGCAAGGCTTTCGGAGACCGTCTGCTATTTGATGATCTTTCATTCCGGCTTCCGCCCGGCGGCATTGTCGGCGTGATAGGCGCGAACGGAGCGGGGAAAACCACGTTGTTCAGGATGATTACCGGTGAAGAAAAACCCGACGCCGGAACTTTGCGCATAGGTGAAAGCGTACAGATTGCTTACGTCGATCAGAGCCGCGATACGCTCAATGGCGAAAGGCAGGTATGGGAGGAAATCAGCGACGGGCGCGACGTTGTGACTTTGGGTAAACGCGAGGTTCCGGCGCGATCCTATGCCGCGGCATTTAACTTCAAGGGATCCGATCAGCAGAAACGCGTGAAAGACCTTTCAGGCGGCGAGCGCAACCGCTTGCATCTTGCAAAAACCCTGAAAAGCGGCGGCAATCTGCTGCTGCTCGACGAGCCGACGAACGATCTTGATGTCGATACCCTGCGTTCGCTTGAAGACGCGCTTCTTTCCTACGCCGGCTGCGCGGTGGTTATTAGCCACGACCGCTGGTTTCTTGACCGTATCGCCACGCATATCCTGGCTTTTGAGGGAGATTCCAGCGTAGTCTGGTTCGAGGGAAATTACCAGGATTACGAAGCCGACCGCAAACGCCGCCTCGGCGCGGACGCCGATCAGCCGCACCGCATCCGCTACAAGCCATTAACGAGGTAAATATCGCACTATAATCGCGCAAACCGTATCGTGCGCTCCTTCCCGCGCCTTCCGGTACAAGATGCCCGGGTTAATCCGGGAGCCTGAAAAAAGCGCGGGAATTTTCCCAGACGGTTTGTTCCACCACTTCAGGCGGTTCGGTGCGGAGCGTTTTAAGAGCATCAAGTACATATCGCGTAAAGGCCGGCTCATTGACGCCGTTTTTACCTCGCGCGCCCGCAGGAATAATAAAAGGCGAATCCGTTTCAACAAGTATCCGGTTAAGAGGCAGAAAAGCGGCCGCTTCATGAATCGACCGGGCGTTTTTGTAAGTCAGAATGCCTGAAAACGAAAAGTAAATTTCTTCAGACCAGTTCATCAGTTCTTCGGCAAAGCGTGGATCTTCGCTGAAGCAGTGTATCACGGCGCGCCTGACGCCGTTTTTCATGATAATACGGATGGTGTCCGCCGCGGCGTCGCGCGTATGAATAACCAGCGGCAGGTTCAGGCGCTGCGCCAGCCGGGCATGCGCGGCAAAAAAGGCAAATTGTGTTTCCTTTTGGGCAGGTTCTTCTCCCGGCGTCAGATGGTAGTAATCAAGACCGGTTTCGCCGATACCCACAACCTTGTCTTTCCGGCTTTCCCGCAGCATTTCCAGTTCCTTTACCGCCGTTTCACAGGAATCCGCCGTAAGATCCTGGCAGTCCGTCGGGTGTATTCCGACGGTACACCAGGCGTCGGAACCCCAGCGAATAGACATATCAAGCGCGAGACGGCTGCTTTCAATGTCCGCGCCTATCTGGATTGCGCAACGGACTCCTGCGGCGGACATATTTGCCCGCACTTCGTCTTCACGATTTTCGAGTCCCCTCCAGTATGCGTGGCAGTGCGTGTCGATAATCACGTTATTTGAACTTCATGCCGGTGTGACAGTTGTAACAGGCGATGGTTTCGTCTTTATGCGCCTGATGACACTGCGTACAGTCGAGGTCGTTCGTTTCAAGGATATGGTTGTGATGAGGATTAAATTTAAATCCCCTGTCGCTGTTGGTTCGTTCGGCTACGGTATTAAACGAGTCGTGGTTCTTGCATGTAAGGCATGATTTCGGCGACGCAGCCGCTTTAGGTTCGGCCTCGCCGTCATGGCAGACGCTGCACGCTACGCCGCGATCCTTATGCCGGTCCGCAGTGGGCTTCTTTTCCTGAACTCCCTGGGATTCCTGGCTTATGGCTGCGCCTATTACCAAAAGAGCGACAATCGCCGCAAGGCATATAATTTTTTTTATCATGATAAATTTATCCTCCATAAAAAAATTGCATTCGGAAAAAGAATTATCCACTCACAACATGTCAAAATTCAAGAACTAAGGAACCAGGGCTATTTTATATTCCGCCGTCTACGCGCACGGAAATCGTTTCTTCTCCCCGCCTCAAAATCAGGCCTTCATGCGTGATTCCCTCGAGAACGCAATCCTGTTCAAGAGAATCGCCTTCCCTGTATCTTTTACCGTTTATGAAAACCATTCTTCTTTCCGGATTGTCGCTGTAAACATGAAAGCTGATATTCAGCTTCATCGAACCGGCAATTTCAAATAAAGACGGCGAATTCCCTGAAGGCTTTGACGATTCCCGCGCGACCGTGGCCGGCGCTGCTGCGTCAATCGCGGGCAATCCGGCGTTATTATCGCCGGGCGGCGATTTTTGCGCCGGCGCTGCAGTAACTGCCGCGACGGATGGCTCTGTTTTTATACCTGGAACGGAAGGTTTCGCAGTCACAGCCCGGGATTCTGTTTTTTTGCTTTGGACGGGATTCTCCGGTTTTACGGCTGCGGGACCGGGTTGTATTTCAGGCACTGCAGCAGTCGCGGTGTCAACTGTTTTCGGAATCGGCGGATTCGCGGCTGCGCCGGGTAAAGCAGACTGCGCATTGGAACTTTGATCGATTGATTTCCGTGTTTCGGGCATAGATTCGGAGTCTTCCGTCGCGGAACCCCGGTTGATGGCTGTCTGCGCCGGAGTTTTTGATTCGACCCGTCCGAAAGACGTCCCGAAATACAGCCATGCAGCCGCAATCAGGCATACCGCGCCGCATTCTGCGGCAATCCAGACGATTTTCTTTTTTTTCGACGCGATATCGTGAACGGTTTCAATATTTGGAACTTTCGTCAGCCCGCGTTCCCTTTCCGCTTTTTTTAACGCATCAAGTATGTATGACATAATGCAGCCTTATTGGTTCATCCCCGACTTGCCTGACAATGAATGTGATTCCGGACCTTCCAGCGCAAGCGTCAGCCTGACCAGCGTTTCATTGCCGACAATTCCATCCGGTATCAGAGAGTATTTTATTTGAAAGTCCAGGACGCGCTGTTTCAGTTCCTCGTTAAAAACACCGGAAACAGCCGATTCCGGCATGCCATCCAGGCGATTAAACGCCCGTTGCAGCCACCTCACGGATTCACCCTTCGCGCCCGTCGATAGATTGCGCACGATAACGGGAGGTTTCCAGAGAAGCATGAATGATCCATCCCACAACATTGCGATTTCCGTAATGGGAAAATCCATAGGGCGTCCCTGAATGATAAGCGTGGCCGTATCGTCGCCAAGACCGGCAAGCACGGCGCGCCGCCGCTCGCCGTTCGGCAGGCGCAGTTCCAGAATAGCCGGAAGGTCATAGCGCCGCAGCATCGCCCAGCCGCCAAACAAGCGCATGCATTCATAACCCGGAATTATTCCCTGGGAACAGCTGGGTTCAGGCGATTCTGCCGGCATTGAAACGCCCCACAAGTCAAACAGGTCGGCAAAACCCGCCGCGTCGTTCGCCGGAATGCCGTTAAGCATATCACCCAGAACCGACAGGCGCTCCCTGGTTGCCGGTGAATCCGGCTGCATTGTATCGCCCGGCGATTCAAACACATCGGCAACCCCCGGAGCGTCTTTCCGTAGTGGCATGTCGGATGGAGGCGGCGATGCAGCCGGCATTTTCACGTCAGGCGAATATTCCCGCGAAATCGTTTCAGTTCCATTTTTATTTCTCAGCGTGGGGCGAAGAGGCGAAAAAAGAAAGAACGCGGCTGTCGCCAGCGCGAATATGGCAATCGTCAAAGGCAAGGCAAACCGGAGACGGTTGGAAACAGGAACCTGACCGCTCGTTTCTCTTGCGGCTTTACGAATGACGAAAGCGTCGATTATGCGTTTATCCCGCGCATATGCGCCCAGAAGCGCCCTGTCGCAGATGATGTTGATTATGCGGGGAATGCCGCCGGACAGGCGGTAAACGCAGTTCAGCGCCCGGTATGTGAAAAGCGGTTCGCGCCGTCCAGCCACCGCGAGACGGTGCTGGATATAAGCGTGCGTCTCGCCGCGCGTAAGAGGAGTCAGATGATAGCGGGCTGTTATGCGCTGTGATAATTGCCTGAGATTTCTGCGTTTGAGCAGCGTCAACAGTTCCGGCTGGCCAAGCAGAATGATCTGCAGCAGTTTTTCCTTTGCGGTTTCAAGATTGGTGAGCAGTCGGATCTGCTCAAGCACTTCGCCCTTAAGGTTCTGCGCTTCGTCGATGATAAGTATGGTTCGGCGATTCCGTTCATGCGTTTCAAGAAGACGCTGATTAAGGGCGTCGATTAAAACCTTGATGCTGTCCGTTTCCGGAGGATACGGAATATCAAGTTCATCGCATACCGTCGCCAATAGTTCAATAGAGGTCAATTTCGGATTAAGGATTAACGCGACATCCGTATCATTTGGGAGTTGATGAATAAGGCAGCGGCACAGCGTTGTTTTTCCAGCGCCTACTTCGCCCGTCAGTTGAACGAATCCGCAGGACTGCTGCACGCCGTACAGGAGATGCGCCAATCCTTCACGGTGCCGGTCGCTCATGAACAGGTAGCGAGGATCCGGCGTCAGCGAAAACGGCGCTTCGTTAAGTTTGAAATATTCAATGTACATAACTTAATTATTGGAAAAATACTGCCGCAGCTTTTCAATCACCTCGTTAATATCGAACGGTTTGCCTATATGATCATTCATACCGGCGGCAAGACTTTTTTCAACATCTTCGCGGAAAGCATTTGCCGTCATTGCAATAATCGGAATGGTTTTGGCCCTGGGAATATCAAGCGATCTGATTTGCCTTGTAGCCTCGTACCCATCCACCACGGGCATTTGTATATCCATAAATATTAAATCATACTTTTCCGGCGATTCCCTGAATATACGCACAGCCTCCGCTCCGTTATCAGCGCAGTCTATTTCCAGAAGCGTGGGTTCAAACAGCGTCAGAACTATCTCACGATTGATTTCCACATCCTCGGCAAGAAGTACGCGTTTTCCTTTGAAACCAACCACGGCGGTTTCAATCGAGTCGTCTATCCGTTCCTTAACCATGCCGAGAAAACCGTTGATTGTATCAACGATAACGGACGGGAACAAAGGCTTGGGCAGGAATTTGTTGATGCCCGCCTTCATTGCGCTCTCTTCTATATCTCCCCATTCAACGTTGGAAATCATTGAAACGACGGTTTTCTTCTTATCAGGCTCTATCGCCCTTAATCCCCTGGTAAGCTGCAAGGCATCTATATCCGTCAATTTCCAGTCAATAAGATAAATGTCATAAGAGCCGTTTTTGCGGACAAGTTCCAACGCGTCCATACCGCAGGCGGCAATGTCGCAGTGCGCGCCAAAACTCTCCACGAAATTTTTCAAATAACTCAAAATACCGTTATTATCATCAACAGCAAGTATCCGTAAATTTTTCCAGTTCGTTTCGCCGCCCGCACGCTTCCGTATATCCGAGCCGCCGCGTTTCATACATACCGTAAAGGCAAATGTGGCGCCTTTGTCAATCTCGGATTCGACCCAGATTTTTCCTTTCATCATCTCGACGATGCTTTTTGATATCGAAAGTCCAAGCCCTGTGCCTCCGAATTTTCGTGATGTGCTTTTTTCGGCCTGGTGGAACGATTGAAACAGGCGGGCCTGTTGTTCCGGACTTATGCCAATGCCGGAGTCGACAACTTCGATTTTAATTTCGCAGAGACCGTCTTTTTCATCCGAAAGACAGGCGCTAAGACTAATGGAGCCTTTAACGGGAGTAAATTTGACGGCGTTACTCAACAAATTCGCGACTATTTGCGCAAACCTCTGGGCATCGCCGATCAATACGGGAGGTACATTTTTATCTATATACAAATTTAATTTCTGTTTCTTTTCTTCCACGCGGAAAGATATGACATTTACCACTCTTTGCAACACTTTTTCGAAACTGAATTCTTCCTCGGACAATTCGAATTTGCCGGCCTCAATCTTTGACATATCCAGGATGTCGTTAATAATGCCAAGAAGATGAGTTGAAGCGTCGTTAATATTGTCCAGGGCATATTTAGCGCGTTCAATATCGTTTGACGTCTTTCCTATGGCGGTCATGCCCAAAATAGCGTTCATCGGCGTGCGTATCTCATGACTCATGTTGGCCAGAAAATCGCTTTTCGCGCGGTTGGCGGCATCGGCCTCTAATGCCGTCTGCTCCAATTCGGTAATATCCTGAATAATTTCAATAAAACCCGTAATTTCGCCCTTCAGATTCCTGAGTATTTTAACGGTGACCTGATAAGTCGCCCCTTCGTGTATGAAACGCGTATGATTAATCCCCCGTTTCGCACAGACAATCGCACAATCATCGGTATTGCATATGCTGATGCCCAAATTGCTGCAAGGCGTGCTAATTATCTCTTCCCTGCTTTTTCCGATAAACTTCTCAAATTCTATATTTACAAATGCCAGTTTTTCATCCGCGTCTTGAACTGAAACCGGAAACGGCATGGCATCAAGAATTGATCTATACCAGTGAGCCATTTCCTGGCGTTCCAATAAAAAAGCGTCCAGTTTTTCGGACACTGTCTTAAACCATCCGGACATTTCGCCTATTTCATCTTTTCGGTGATCTAAAATCTGCTCGACAATGCCGGCTCGCTCGCCGGCAATGTCATGAATCGTCGATTTGATCGCATTCAATGGGCGAATGACCAGCTTGCGCAACAGCAGTAAAAGCACAATGGAAGGCGTTATGACCATGCCCGCGAGCATTATCGCCATTATTGTTGACGCGGTATTTGAAAGATTGGATACCAGCCTTGCGTCCATCGCGCATACTATTACCCCGACCTGATTTCCCAGATAGTCGGCAAGGGGAAATGTCGCGAGAGTTATCGCTCCATTGTTTTCAAAAAAGACGCCGTTTTTGCCCATGGACAACAATTCCGGAGTGATCAGCGATTCAATAGAACTGTCCGTCGCTTCGATGACCCTCACGAAATCTCCTTTTGGCGGATATTTTTCCGGATCCTGTAATTCTACGGAAAAGTCCAGCAGATCATTATTTGCATGAAGAGAGATATAAATCTTACCTTCCTGCTTTGCCGCGTCCAGAATCGGAGCAAAATCCTGAAGGACCTCCGCGGAACCAACCAGTATGCCGTCAGGCGTTAAAATGGGAACAACGCCGCGAATGGCAAATCCTCCGCTGCCAGGCTCAAGACCCAGGGCAGGTTTTCCGCTTTTATGAACATCAAGGACTGTTGGCCGGTACGAGCGAAGGTCGTCTGAAATATCAACCCATTCTCCGTCGATCCTGGTATTTTTGTCCCGCCAAAGGCGAACCAGGCTATGACCGTTGGGCAGGTGGAAATGCAACTGTAATTTTTCGCCCGTCATTTCGCTGTAGCTGTCCAGCATCGTGGCGAGTTCTTCTCGCAGCAGTTCACGCGCCGCCTGCGATTCCGGCGAATATGGGTCATGAATGTCGCCGCTTAACGCGATTTCATATGCTTTCGACACAGCAGGCAGATTCACGAACACGGATGTTTCATGAACGGATTTCCTGGCCCTGGCTTGAATCTCATTGGCGATATATTGCAACCGGTTCTCAATAACATCCCTGACGTGTTGTTCGCGCAAACGGACAAAGGAAGAGGCAATAACTAAATAACTGATCAGACCGAGACATACGACTATGACAATTTGAGGAATGGCTAGTTTCCATGCAAGTTTCATTGCGCCTGTTCCTTTTCTTTGAGCGTTTCCTGTTTTGCGTTAATTTGACAAACGTTACATTATATCAGCTTTTTCGACTTCTTAACCCATTTCAGAGCACTCTGAATTAAAATAAACCGCTTGACGGCAGGTAATGGGATGTATTTTCATTGATATCCATATGAAAATATCCGTGATATGAAAGGGGCATGTATGGCGCAGGAAGACGGGCCGGGGAAAATACTGAAAATGGCGCAGGGTTTTATGGAGAGCCGTATTCTGCTTTCCGCGGCGGAACTTAATATTTTTACGCTGCTTGCGGAAACGCCGCTTACAGCGAAAGAAATCAACGAAAAAATCAGCGGGGACGAGAAAGCCCTGGCAACGCTGCTTGACGCCGTCGCCGCGACGGGACTCCTGCGGAAGAAAGACAACAGATATTTCTGTGAACCCGACGCGGCGAAATATCTCACGGATAACTCGCCGGATTCGGTTCTTCCGATGGTGCTGCACGCGGCGTCATTATGGACGCGCTGGGCGCGGCTGACCAGCGTCGCGGAGGGAACGCCGCCTCCGGCGCTGAACATGGATTTTTCGCGCAACGGGAAAGAGCTGGAAGCCTTCATCGGCGCGATGCACTCGATAGGCGAGCCAATGGCCAGACAAATCGTTGCGGATATAAATCCGGGCGGCGTTAAATCGCTTCTTGATGTAGGCGGCGGTTCCGGCACATACACAATGGCGTTTCTTCGCGCTGTTCCTGAATTGCAGGCAACCATCTTCGATATGCCGTCGGTAATTGAAATGGCGCGGACGCGTCTTGCCGGAGCCGGGCTGCTCGACCGCGCGCGGCTTGTCGGCGGCAACTACCACCGCGACGAACTTCCCGGCGGACACGATCTCGCTTTGCTGTCGGCGATAATTCATTCGAACAGTCCGGAACAGAATCTTGATCTTTATAAAAAAATCTTCCGTGCTTTGAATCCGGGCGGGCGGCTGCTGGTCCGCGATCACGTTATGGATCCCGACCGTGTCAAACCGCGTGACGGAGCGATATTCGCCATTAATATGCTCGTTGGGACGCATGGCGGCGGAACATATACATATGATGAAATCGCGTCGGATTTGACTGAAGCGGGATTCGTCGATATACGCATGCTGCGCGAAGGGGAACATATGGATGCCGTTGTCGAAGCTTTTAAAAAATAAACAAATATGCAAAAAACCGACACTAAGCAAAAATCGTTTTATCTTTCGTCGCTGCCGTTTTTTATCCTGGCGCACGCCACGCATCATCTGCTGACCGCCCTGCCACAGCCGATGCTGCCGTTCATGCAGGACGAATTCAGACTGAACAAGGCGCAGCTTGGAGGCATCACTGCGGCTTTTTCCGTTGCGGGCGGCGCGTCGCAGCTTCCCGCCGGATGGCTTGCCGACCGTATCGGCCCCGCCTGGCTCATTACTATGGGCGTACTTGGCGTAGGAATCGGCGGACTCTTCGTCGGAATGTCTCAGTCCTATGTGATGCTTCTTATCTGCCTGGCGCTGATGGGCCTTATGTCAGGCGGTTACCATCCTGCGGCCGCGCCGCTTATCTCGGTTTCCGTTCCGGCGGCTGAACGCGGGCGCGCGCTCGGTCTGCATCTGATCGGCGGCAACTCAAGTTTCTTTCTCGCGCCGCTTATTGCCGGCATGATCGCCGGAATTTGGGGCTGGCGCGGCAGTTTCATCGCGCTGGCTATTCCCACCATGATCCTGGGATTCTGGTTTTTCATATACCTGCGAAAACGCTACGGCAAATCACACATAGAAGCGATCAGGCGCAAGCAGACGGAGGAACACCCGCCGCAGCCGGGCTATAAGAGGCGGCTTATCGCGTTTCTGACAATGATGGTGTTTGGCGGGGGTGCAAGCGCGTCGGTCAACGCTTTTCTGCCTGTTTATCT
>Ga0082212_10008562_pt1 | contig 13337 bp, 11 predicted proteins | sample TergutNt197P3_FD_71548 | JGI IMG/M metagenome (GOLD analysis project Ga0082212, IMG submission 71548) | Neocapritermes taracua P3 segment gut microbial communities from Petit-Saut dam, French Guiana - Nt197 P3 | ecosystem: Host-associated > Arthropoda: Insects > Digestive system > Gut ... | reverse complement strand
TCGATCCTTTCCTCCCCGACGCGGCGTATGTGTTCCAGTCTTTCCTTCATGTCTTTCCTCCGTCAAATGCAGTTGAAACAGTGTAACTATTCAGGGGGCGCCGTGGCTGTACCCTGAACAGGTACGAAACAATATTATACACGAAAACTTTTTATATTGCAAAACAGCTTTTATTGTGGTTAAATATATAATGAGGGGAAAGAGGCATATATGCCGGAGGAGGGTTATTTTTATGGCTGAACTTGTATTCGCGGCTTTTTTCTGCTTCGCTATGGTCTTTGCTCTGTTGGCCGGTCTGTATGTGCTGCTTAAAGTATTTACGGTGATAATCGGCCGCGTCGAGAAGAAACTGGAGAAAGAAAAGAAAGAAGTTAAATGAGAAATGATTAGTGAAACATTTAGTAATATCTGGTTCGACTCAGGCTTCGCGGCGCTGACATGGCAGCATTTCGTTATGATCGCGATAGCCTGCGTTCTCATATATCTGGCTATAGCGAGAGGGTTCGAGCCGCTTTTGCTGATCCCTATGGCGTTCGGTATACTGCTCGCCAACCTGCCGCTTACCGGAATAATGGACGAACCGCAGGATGGGAAGCTTGGCGGGATCCTCTACTATATTTATCAGGGAGTCAAGCTTGGGATATACCCGTCGCTGATTTTTCTCGGCGTAGGGGCGATGACGGACTTCGGCCCGCTGATCGCGCGGCCTTCCACGCTGTTTCTGGGCGCGGGAGCGCAATTCGGGATAGTCATAGCTTTTATCGTGGCAAACCTGTTCGGTTTTTCTCCTCAGGAGTCCGCGTCCGTCAGCATTATCGGAGGCGCTGACGGCCCTACGGCGATATTCCTGACGTCGAGGCTGGCTCCGCATCTGTTGTCGGTGATAGCCATCGCGGCATACTCATACATGGCTCTGATACCGATGATCCAGCCGCCTATCATGCGCGCGCTCACGACGAAAAAGGAGCGCGAGATCGTGATGACGCAAATGCGGAAGGTGTCGAAGCTGGAGAAGATCTGTTTCCCGATAATAGTCACGATCCTGTGCATACTCCTTGTGCCGACAGTCGCCCCCCTGATCGGTATGCTGATGCTCGGCAATCTTTTCAAGGAATCAGGCGTTGTGGAAAGGCTGTCAAGGACCGCGCAGGACGATTTGATGAACATTGTCGTGATTTTCCTAAGTATCACCGTGGGGGCTACGGCAAGGGCCGAAATGATCCTCCGCCTCGAAACCCTGATGATCATCGGGCTCGGGCTTGTCGCGTTCGTGTTCAGCACTGCCGGCGGCGTCCTTCTTGGAAAACTCATGTGTTGGATCTCAAGAGGGAAAATCAACCCGCTGATAGGTTCCGCCGGAGTTTCGGCGGTACCCATGGCCGCGCGCGTCTCGCAGATAGAGGGGCAAAAGGCTCACCCCAGGGTCTTCCTGCTGATGCACGCCATGGGCCCGAACGTCGCCGGTCTTATCGGTTCCGCGATCGCGGCCGGGATACTTATGATGCTTTTTGGATGAGGATAAAATGAGATTATGCGGCTCCGCGCAGATGCGCGGGATGGATAGATATACTATTGAGGTTTTAGGCGTTCCCGGCGCAAAGCTGATGTCAAACGCGGCGGGGCATATTGCGTCGGCCGCTATGGAGAAGCTGGCGCTCGGAGGCGCCGCCGCCGTTTTTTGCGGCGCCGGTAATAATGGCGGCGACGGTATAGGCGCCGCCGCTTTTCTTTTAGAGAAAGGCGTACCGGTACGCGCGTTCCTGATCGGCGGCAGGGATAAACTCACGGCGGACTCAGCGGAGATGCTCCGCAGATTCGAAGCTCTCGGCGGCGCGCTCGAGAGTTTCGGAGGACCTGACGATATTTCGGGATATGTCAGCAACTGCGGCGTGGTGATCGACGCAATATACGGGATCGGTCTGAACTCGGCCGTACGCGGCGACGCTCTGGCGGCAGTGCGGATGATAAACGCGTCGGGAGCGTTCGTCATTGCGGCCGACATCCCGAGCGGCGTTCACGCCGATACCGGCGCGATACTTGGCGACGCGGTGAGGGCGGACGCGACTATAACGTTCACGATGGCAAAACCGGGGCACTTCATAGAACCGGGATGCGTTTGCTGCGGTGAAGTGCGCGTCCGCTATATCGGGATACCCGCAGCCGCTTCCGGAAGCGATTACGCAGCCGGCAGCGCAGGCGACGCAGCCGGCAGCGCAGGCGAAAGCGCAGATAGCGATCACGCTGCCGGAAGACCCGACGCAATCGGCGGCGCAGGCGACGCGGCAGGCGGCGCCTCTTCCGATGTGTTTGCGGTCATGCAGGGGGACGCCGGGCTTCCGCGCAGGCGCGCGGACTCCCATAAAGGCGACCACGGGCGCTGCCTTATTATCGCGGGGAGCGTCGGATACACAGGCGCTCCCGCGCTGTGCGCGCGCGCCGCGTCGCGAACGGGCGCGGGGCTTGTCTACCTTGGGGTACCCGGGGCGATATATGATATCATGGCAGTGAAGCTTGACGAGGAAATGCCCTTTCCTCTGCCCTGCGACGCCGACGGAAGGCTGGCGGCCGGCGCCGCAGGCGAGATACTCCGCCGCGCGGAACAGTGCGACGTATGCCTTATCGGCCCCGGGCTCGGGCAGTCGGAGGAGATCACAGAACTCGTACAGTCTTTAGTAAAAACATTAAAGGCGCCCATAGTATTGGACGCCGACGGGTTGAACGCTGTGGCGGGGAACCCTGACATACTCGAAAAGGCGGCGAGCCCGCTTATCCTGACGCCGCACCCGGGTGAGTTCGCGAGACTGGGGGGCGACGCGTCGGCCGGCGACAGACTCGGCGCGGCGCGGGATTTCGCGCGCAAGCACAGATGCGTCCTGGTCCTGAAGGGACACAGGACGATAACGTCAATGCCTGACGGAGCCGCGTATATAAACACGACGGGTAACGCCGCAATGGCAAAGGGCGGTTCGGGCGACGTACTCGCGGGCATGATAGCCGCGCTCATCGGGCAAAAGCTCCCCGTCAAGGACGCCGTTACGACAGCCGTTTATCTGCACGGCCTCGCCGGAGACGTCTGCGCCACCGAATACGGCGAATACTCGGTTACGGCGGGCGATATAACGGCCGCTATTCCTCAGGCGGTCAAGCGGCTATAAGCAGACGGGAGTCGAACCCGCGGGTTCGCCTTCGCCTTTGCTTAGGGGGCGTCCGGCCTTTCGTTTCATCTGAACCAGACATAGACACAAAACAGAATAAACAGCAATAAGCCGCCCACAAACGCGAACGTAACAAGCAGGGCGGCTTTCAGGACGCCGAACGTGAAGGCAAACTTCTCGCGCCGCGTCATAAACACCGGAACCCCGTCGCCATAAGGCGACGTTTCGCCGTAATACGCCGTTTCGCCGCCGGTTGCGTCTTTACCGGCCGCGCCGCCCCCGTCGCCGTATGGCGACGTTGCGCCGCCTGGCGGCGCCATTTCGCCGCCCGTCGCGCCGCTCGTTCGCCCGGGAGTATACCACGGCATACCATCGACGTTCATCGGCGCGACGACCCGTCCGTCGTCGATGAACTTTGCGCGTTTTTTCCGCGCTGCTTTGCTCATGTATGTCTACCCTGCTCCAAACCGCAAACCCCTAAATCCTAAATCCTGACCCCTAAATCCTAACCCCTATACAAATGGCACGCGCAAAAATGCCCTTCGCTTATCTCCGCAAGCTCCGGCACGACCTGTGAGCAGACGTCCATAGCGCTTTGGCAACGGGTGTGGAACTTGCAGCCCGAAGGCGGATTGGCCGGCGACGGCAGGTTGCCCTCCAGGACTATCCTGATCATTTTTACATCAGGATCCGGAACCGGTATCGCGGACAACAGGGCTTTCGTGTAGGGGTTGAGCGGATCGCCGAAAAGGGCTTCTGTGTTCCCGTGCTCGACAAGCGAACCCAGATACATCACTCCGACTGTGTCGGATATGTGCTCGACGACGGACAAATCGTGCGAAATGAACAGATACGTAAGCCCGAAATCCTGCTGAAGCTGCTTTAGCAGGTTGATTATCTGCGCCTGTATTGAGACGTCCAGCGCGGAAACGGGTTCGTCGCAAACGATGAAGTCCGGGTTTAGCGCCAGCGCCCTCGCTATGCAGATCCTCTGCCTCTGACCGCCGGAAAACTCGTGCGGATAACGGTCCTTATGGTATTCCTCAAGCCCGCAGGCCTTCATGACCAGCGAGAGATAGTCTTCATACTCCTCGTCCGCGACGATTTTATGCTCACGCACAGCCTCGCCTATGATCTCGCCCACCGGTATTCTCGGGGAGAGGCTGGAATACGGATCCTGAAAGACGATCTGCATTCTCGGGCGCATACGGCGGAGCTCTTCTCTTGAAAGCTTGAATATGTTCTGTCCGTCGAACAGGACTTCGCCGGCTGTCTGCTCCAGAAGTCTGAGCATAGTGCGTCCGGCGGTGGATTTACCACATCCTGACTCGCCGACGAGACCCATGGTCTGCCCGCGCTTTATCTTCAACGATATGCCGTCGACCGCCCTGACGTTCCCGGTCGTACGCTTGAAGAAGTCCGATTTTATCGGGAACCATTTGACAAGATTATTGACTTCGACAAGATGTTCGCTTTGCTCCATAATCAAACTCCTAATAATGCGTCCAGATCGGCCGGCTTCGGAAACCCGAGCATTTTCCCGGCTTCGTCGCCGCTGTCGCTTTCGCCGTCGCACCGCCAGCAGGAAACTATATGCGAGTCGCCGACAAGAAACTCGGGCGGGTAGTCGCCGTCGCACTTATTGCAGCGCATCTCGCATCTGTCGCGGAAATAGCAGTAGTTCGGCATGTTCACGGGATTCGGCACGTTTCCCGGAATGTTATACAGGTTCTCCACCTTGACCCCGACCTTTGGCTTCGACTTCATGAGCCCCAGGGTATAGGGGTGTTTCGGATCATGAAAAACCTCTCTGACGCCGCCTTTCTCAACGACGCGCCCGGCGTACATGACTACGACATAGTCGGCCATACCGGCGATCACGCCCAAATCATGCGTTATAAGCATGATCGAACTGTCCACTTTGTTCTTGAGTTCTTTGAGCAGCTCCAGTATCTGCGCCTGAATCGTCACGTCGAGCGCCGTCGTCGGCTCATCGGCGATGATGAGCTGCGGGCTGCACGCCAGGGCCATCGCGATCATGACGCGCTGGCGCATCCCGCCGGAAAGCTCGTGAGGGTACATCTTATATGTGTTGATCCCGTCCGCTATTCCCACAAGTTCGAGCATTTCGACAGTGCGGTTTTTGATCTCGTCTTTATTCATATCCGGATTATGCAGCTCGACGACCTCGTCAATCTGCATACCGCAGCGGAACACGGGGTTCAGGCTGGTCATCGGCTCCTGAAAAATCATTGACATCCTGTTACCGCGAAGTTTCATCATTTCGTCGGAGGGGGTGTTGACGATATTGTAAGCCGTCCCGCCGCCCATGTTGAAGCGTATCTCTCCCCCGACAGTCTGTCCCTGGGGGCGCTGCAGGAGCTGCATCATTGACAGGCTCATGACGCTTTTTCCGCAGCCCGATTCGCCGACGACCCCGACGATCGCGCGTTTCGGGACGTTGAAGCTGACGCCGTCGACCGCCCTTATCGTTCCAACGTCGGTAAAGAAGTACGAACAGGCGTTATCGATCTCGACGACATTATTGTCGTCTTGCATCTTTGTTGTATATCCGGACGGGTCGGCGCCGCTCGCGGTTCTGACGCGCTCAAGCCTCCGCATGATTTTCCGGTTAAAGCGGGTTATAGCCTTGGACTCGCTCCCGGTTATATACTTTGCTTTTTTTCTGGCCATGTACAGACTATCTCCTCATCTTCGGGTCGAAAGCGTCGCGGAGGCCGTCGCCCACGAAGTTAAACGCGATGACCGTCAGGCATATCAGCAGCCCCACCGGCACCCAGATATAGGCGTATTTGATCATAGACTCCGACGAACCGGTAACGGAGTTTATCATGGACCCCCACGTCGCCAGCGGATGCTTGACGCCAAGCCCCAGAAAAGACAGCGTCGATTCGTAGATGATGACCTCGCCCAGCCCCATCGTCGCCCTGACGATGAGCTGCGGCATGACGTTCGGGACAAGGTGCCGGAATATCCGTTTCCTCGCCCTCATACCGGTAGCCTCCTGCGCGATCATGAACTCCTGTTCACGCAGCGACAGTATCTGCCCGCGAACGAGCCGCGCGACGACAGCCCAGCCCAGCAGCCCCAGAATCACCATCATCCAAATGAGCCGCTGATACGGATCCATTCTCAGCTTATCAAATATCGCGCCCATGATTATCAGGATGGGATAGCCGGGTACGCAATAGAAAACATCCGCGATACGCATGAAAAGCGTATCGACCCATCCGCCGAAGAACCCGGAAATACCGCCCATTATGACCCCGAGGACGATCTCAAGGATAACCACGACAAACCCGACCATCAGCGAGACCCGCCCGCCGTACATCATGCGCGCAAGCACATCCATCCCGTCGCCGTCCGTCCCGACCGGATGCGAAAGCGTCGGCGAGGCGAAAATATCTATGAGATAGGTGTTTTGCTCGCATGTCAGCACAAACTCGCCCGTACCCTTGCGGTTAACTGTAATAAGGGAGTCTACGAATATGGGCGCCCCGTTCTCGTCATACTCAAAATTCCCGTTTTCGTCGATGGAGTGGACGCCGTAGACGAACGTCGTCTGGACGGCGTTATCAGCCAGCATCTCCTCGATCGCGTCCTGAGCGGTTTCCTTAAAGCCGATGGATAATGTGTCCTGTCCGGAATAACGCCGGATGGAGTACGCGCTCAACTCGGCTACGTCCGCCCCCGACGCGTCGGCAATGAATATATCGTCATGCGCGATCCTGACCGAATACGAAGCGCCGTCGGCTGTAAACGCCTTGTCGCCGTATATCGCCAGAAGCGCGTAGACCCTGAACTCATCCGAAAAAGTCATTTCCGTGTCGTACGCGTTAAATACGAAGGTTGACGCGATAAGCGCCGCTCTGACCTCTCCGACCTCGTTTACTTCATACGCTCCGCTTCGGGCGGCGGTGACCGAAAATGTCCTCCCGGCGAACTCGAAGTCTTCGCCGTCGATGTTCTCTTCCAGCTCGGAGACAAACAAATCGTACGGGAACAGCCCCCCGTCCGTGAATACCCCGCCGTCCTCGAACAATCCGCCGTCGGGCGGCAACCCGGCAAACTCGCCCTCCGCGCGGGAAACCGTGACTCTGGTCCTCGCCCCGCCGATCAGGTAGCGCGTCCCCAGAAACTCAAACTCCTCAGCCCCCTCGTTTATGCTCGCGACTGCCGCTTCCATCAGCTCGCCGGACAGCTCTTCACCCGTCCAGCTAAACGCTTCGCGTATCCTGTTGTAAGTGGCAACCTGGCCTGCGGGGCGATAGACGCCGACCGGCCGGGTCTGAGCGGTGGAAAGCGTGTACACCCGTTCGCCCAGCCTGGTCACAATGTACTCCGCGCCGTCCGTACCCGCGAAAGTTTTCTCATCGGCTCCTTCGGCTTCGATTTCGATTATGTATGAGTTAAAGCGGTTCATGATAGTGGTCCTGATTTCCGGCCCTCCGGGGATCACATACGGCACATACTCCGTTCTCTCAGTGGCGCTTGCGTAATCTGTGTTCAGGTAGTCGTATTTATAGAAAAGCTGTGTCTGCGAATACGGGTAGATCACGGGCCCCGCAAACGTGAATGAGAACATAATTATCAGTACCGCGAAGCCCAGCATGGCCAGCCTGTTTCTGAAGAACCGCTTGACGACAAGCCTTCCGGGCGACAAGACCTTAACTCTTTCAGTATCGTCAAGAGCAAGCGGAGCTTCTCCCCCGCCGGGTTCACGCAAACCCATGGCGATGTCCTCCGGATGTCCGTCTGCGGACTCATCGAGCGGGCTGCCCGCGATAACCACGCCTTTGGGCGGCCTCGTACCTCCGAATTTAAACTTCAGCGCTTCGTTCAGGCTGTTTGGTTTTTTTGCCTCATCAGTTTTCAATTCTCAATTCCCAATTCCCAATTCTCAATTCCAATTTCTAAATTCTCAAATCTAGTGTACTCTTACCCTTGGGTCGACGACTGCGTACAGCACGTCGGAGATAAGGTTGCCCAGCAGCGTCAGAATAGCGATGAACGTCAGATAGAACATCGAGAACGGTATGTCCCCCGCTCTCATGGACCAATACGACGTATACCCTATGCCTCTAATCGCAAAAAGACTCTCGGTGATGAGCGCTCCGGAGAATAATCCGGGCAGCGACCCTCCGAGAATCGAAATCAGCGGTATCAATGTGTTCCTGAAAGCGTGGTAGTTTATCACGCGCGACTCCGACAGGCCTTTTGCTCTTGCAGTCCTGATATAGTCGGAGTTTAAGACCTCAAGCATATTCGTTCGCGTATAACGCATAAGCGAACCGATGCTGATTATCGTAAGCGTCAGGGCAGGCAGGACGAAGTGAGCGGCCATGTCGAGAAACTTCCCGAAATCCGATAAAATCAGATAGTTTCTCCCCTGCATCCCGCTGATATCGAACCAGCCCAGCTTGACCGAAAAAATCAGTTTCAAAATAGTTGCGACGAAAAACGTAGGAAGCGATATCCCGATAATCGAAATCACCGTTACGGTATAGTCCGTCGCGCTGTACTGCTTCCTTGCGGCGGCGACTCCAAGCGGGATGGCTATCGCCACCTCCATCGTAAAAACGATGGCGCCGAGAATAAAGCTGTACCAGATCACGTCTTTGAATTTTTGAGTGACCGGGACCGTCCAGTTCCAACTGTCGCCGAAATCGCCTCTCGCGGCGGATTTCAGCCATGTGAAATACCCGCCTATCAGCCCTTTGTCAAAACCGTACTTTCTGCCCAGCTCATCCATCCACTCCTGCGCGGATTTCATGCTTCCCGGCTTCGTCGCAAGTTCGCGCGAGACCGCCTCGATGTAACTCGTCGGCAGGCTGTACATGAGCGCGTAGACCATGAGCATGACGAAAAACAGAATAAGAACGCACAGCAAAAGCCGCTTCAGTAAAAATTCACCCATAAAACGCGACCCCACATTTAAAAAGAATAAACGCAACCCTCTGTCATGCCGCCGCGTACGCCGGCAAGTCAGAAAGCGGGCGGAGGAAAGCGAGAGGTGAGAGAAGCGGGAGGTGAGAGAAGTGAGAAGAGCGCGGCATACGCGAACGATCCGTTCTCCTGACCCAATACTCTTTCCTCGCTTCCCGTTTTCTCACCCCTCGCCCGGGTTTAGTTCATCTGAAGCAGTTGGATATCGTTCATCCATCCCCAGAATGTCGTGATATCCGGCGTCACCGTCGAAATATTCACGCGATCCGGTGAGAAGATGACCGCGTTCTGGCGCTGGTAGTTCGGCACTTCAACAGCCCAGTCCATGATGATCTCAAGGCAGCGCCTGTAGGTCGCCTTGCGGAAAGCCTGGTCCGCGCTGGAGCGGGCTTCCATGATCAGATCGTCGAGTTCGTCGTCCATGATGTAGTAGTGGTTCGAATCGGTTCCGCCCAGCCCTACGGCGTTTGAACTATGGTATACCTGATACATATCCGGGTCCAAAGACGCCTGCCACGCGGCGCACCACATGTCGGCCTGGCCTGATTCGAGGGCGCGCCACAGGACGTTGGAATCCGTCGGGTCGTTGATGTCAAGCGTGATGCCGATAGTCGCGAGCGCTTCCTTGGCGGCTGTGAGTATCCCGTACGCGGGGTGGTCGCCGACTCCGTCGGCCGGAATAATGACCTCATATATCAGCCGGGCGCCTTCGGGAGCAGCCGTAAATGTCTCGGACCCTGCGTCCCATGTGAAGCCGGCGGCTTCAAAGAAGCCGATCGCGGCGTCGAGCGCGGCCGCGTATCTCTGCCCCTCGTTCATGGAGTCGGTGTAGATGCTGTTGCCGTTGACATCTATGGAATAAGCCTGCCTGTAACCCTCGTCGTTCGGGCGCGGCGCGGCCCATGAAGTGTTCGATATCGGGTACTGGATAACGCTCGCGCGGTCCCCGTAATACGAGTTTACGACCGTGTTGCGGTAGACGGCGTAGAGCGTGGCGAACGCGGCGCGCAGATATCTGGACTCCTGGCTTGCCAGTTCTCCCCCGACATTGACGTTATTCGCGGCTATGCCTACATAGCCGTAGCCGAGGTTGTCGACAGTGCTGGTGACTATCGTATCGCCCGTGATCTGCCCGTTCGAGTTGTAGCCTTTGATCGAACTGACCGTATCGTCCGAAAAGCTCGGGTCGGTGACGTCGAACGTGCCGGCGACGATACCCGCCAGTTTATCCTCGTCCGTGCATTCCTGGAAACGAACGTACTTGATTATCGGCTCGCCCTTCCAGTAGAGCTCGTTGGCTTCGTAGGACACGACGCCGTTTTCGTACGATATGAACCTGTACGGGCCGGAGCCGAGAGGCACTGTCTCATGGTTCCTGACAACCGTGAGGTCGCCCTTCGGGAATCCGAACTGGTTGTTGTTGAAGTTGTACTGGCTCGGGTCGCCGTAATAATGCAGCGGCGCGACCTGGAAGCCGAGCTGATATATGCTCGTCGCGTCAAAATAATCCGTGGTCACGGTCATTGTGTAGTCGCCGGTCCTCTTGATGCCGGCGATGTTCATGACCTCTCCGCCGGCCGCGGGGTCGGCAAGTCCCTGATCGCGGATAAACGCCGTGAGCATATCGGAGAAGAACATCGTGCCCGCGTTCTCGACGTCTTCCATGTCAAAGATGTCCCAATCGTAGGCGATGAGCATCTCATACAGGTAGTCGGTAACAGTGGGCCCGTCGCCTTCGAACACGTAGTATTCGGTCCCCGTGATCTCGGTGACGAATATCTCTTCATCGTCCTCATCGGGATCGCCGAAGCCCCACATCATCATGCCGAACGCGACGTCGTCACGGTTGACCATATCGTAGTACTCTTCATACGCGACTGTGTAGGCCTGGCAATAATCCACTATCTCCTGGGCGAACGCCTCGCCGAACGGGAAGAAATAATTATCCCAGAAAATATCGTGCATCTCCTCGCTCCACTCGGAAAAGTCGTCGTTGTCCTCGCCGGCTTCAAGAATGTCGAAGAAGAGCGTCTCATATTTGTCGTAAAGCTCATCGGAAAGGCCCGTGCGGAAGTTGTTCATACCGGTCACGGGCATACTGTAAAACGTATAGCTTCCGTCATACGTCGGGTCGCACATGACGTAGATAGTGAAAATAACGTCGTCGATCGTCATCGGCACGCCGTCGGAAAACACGATATCGTCGCGGATCCTGACGTTGTAGTCGACCGTGCCGTCCGGCTTTTGAACGATGTCGATGTTCGCTATGCCGTAATAGGTATAGTCAGTGCCGTTGTAGTTGAACGTCTCGCCCTCGATCCCGTGCAGTATAACGTTCCCTGTGCGGTCGTTGATCAGCAGATAGTCCATAGTCATGTCGACGACGTCGCGGTCGTAGCCGGTCTTGTGGAAGAACGAGCTGAACTTCTGTGAGAAGTAGCTGTATCCGACGACAAGCGTCTGCGGGGGAGCCTCCGGCGGCGGCGCGGGCGGAGTGCTGGTCTGCGTAGGCGGCGGTGTTGCCGACGGAGACGCCGACGGCTGCGTCGACGCGCTCGCGGTCTGCGACGGCGTAGGTTCAGCCGGCTCGTCTTTCGTGCACGCGGCGATCCCGATCAGCATGACAAGCGCGACCGCCAGGCACAGGATCCTCATTTTTCTTTTGTTCATTCTTTCGATTTTCCTCCTTTTTATATTGTGTAGACGCTTTCTTTATTATTAACATGCGCAGCATGTTTTTTCAATGGTCACGCTTGTTTGGCGCGCAGGTTTCAGTCGCTGACGGCGGGCAGATCCGACTCGGAATCGGCTATTTTTACAGCTTTGATCTTACGGCATCTTGAGAACGCGACGCCCGACGCCGCGGCGATCACCAGCAGAAGCGCGTCGAACAATATGTCATTCGCCGGAAACTCGCTGTCAGAGGTGATAATGGTCACGGTAAGGGCGATAAACGACGCTCCGGATAATACCGCCGTGAGTAAAGTCCCGTACAACACGCGTTTTGATATCTTCTCGGCTTTCTCGCGCGTCATGATCTCCTTCTCGCGTACAAACATAATGGCGGCCCCCGTCATCAGGTACATCGTAACCATGCACGCGACGTACGGCAGCATGACGTAAGCTATCTGCGCAGCGTCCGTCACGGGGAGAAGAGCGCCGATAAAAGCGACCCACGATAAAGCGGAAAGACCAAGAATGAGCCACCTGTCCCTGACCGCAACGGGCGGTTCGACAACATAGTCGCCGCCTATGTATACGGCTTCGGCCCTTATCTTACCTTTATCGTCGACAGTCTCTACTACGCGGTAGTCCACCAGATATTTTTTGGAAATCATAGCGTATTCAATCCCGAACCGCGGCCCGGCGGTCGCCCGGCCCGTTTTTTGAGGTATTTCGCCTATGATACCACTTTCTTCAAGTAATTTCAATCAGTGAGTGAAATAATTTGCATAAAAACTGCTTAAGTGATAGAATATCCGCAAATAACAGTGCGCGGAGGGTATCTTACCGATATGAAAACAAGAGTTATTGTCAGTATTGTTGTGCTCGCGGCGGTCGCGCTGGTCTCGGGCGCCGGTATCCTGGCTTTCGCGTCGCCGGGCACGCAGGGCGATCCGTTCGTTACGCTGAGCTACCTGACGGACATATTCAAGCCACAGATAATGGAGGACGTCAGCAGGACGGAACAGGAGCTTACGCAGCGGTTCAACGCGCGCATCGAGGCGCTTGAGGCTCAGCTGGAGTCGGCTCAGAGCGCCGCGCCGGCGACTCCGGACGCCGCCGACAGGTTTTCAGTAGTCACATTGAGCAGGGGGCAGTCGCTTACATGCTCGGTCGGAACAGAGATAATGCTTCGCGTCGGAACGGCGGCAGGGTTCGGCTCGGCTCCCGCTTTGGTGGACTACACCGGCGGGGAGACGCTGACGTCCGGCGACGACCTGGTAAGCAACCATATGTATCTGGTAACGATCGAGAACAATGGTATCCGCGCGACCGCCGATACTGTAAGGGTGCTGGTCCGCGGCGTTTATACGATCAGCTGAGGCTCTTAACGGGCGGAAAGCGCCCGCGTTTCGAAGGTTACTATTCAGGGGGCGCCGTGGCTGTACTCTGATTCGCATGAAAAGTCGCGTGGCCGACTCAAATAGCATGCCATCGCTCTATCCCTACCCCGGGATGAGCATCTGTCTGCCCATCAGGGGCTGCGCGGTA